>WNGL01000897.1_pt1 | contig 36039 bp, 39 predicted proteins | sample 5400591 | NCBI WGS metagenome assembly WNGL01 (sample SAMN13153377, study PRJNA577476) | soil metagenome | isolation source: 80 cm soil or saprolite under Garry oak tree replicate 1 | place: USA:California | collected 2016-06-15
CCGACAAGCCCGAAGGGGCGACAGAAACTAGCCTCAAAGGTATTTCTCGTCGTACACCACGTTGTTCTTTCTCAGGAACGCCAAAAACTCTTCTTGAAAGGGATGCTTTTTGTGATGTTCTTCCTGGCCGGCAATATATTTTGTCACGGCCGCGACATTCGATTCGCTGACGCTGAAAACTCCATATCCGGTTTGCCAGGCAAAGTTCGAGCTCCATTTCGCTCGGACCCAGCCTGACGAGTTCGTCTTGATCACACGAGCGATCTCCGCAGCAGAATGGACAGGCCGGATACGTAGAAGCACATGAACGTGATCCGCGGTGCCGTTGACGATCAGTGCGGTTCCGCGCATTTCGCGGATAATGCCTCCGAGGTTGAAAACTATATGCAAAAGGATGTTGGCAGATGTATGAGGCAGAGTCTTTCGCCCCCTTGGGGCTCTCCCTTCGTGGTAGCAGACCCACGGCTTGCGCCGTGGGCTGCATTCTTGCGCCGCTTTGCGGCTTCCCTATGCCGTGGGCTGCATTCTTGCGCCGCTTTGCGGCTTTCCTATGCCGTTGGCTGCGTTCTTGCGCCGGTTCGCGGCTCCCCTATCCGCTTCGCGGATTTCCTATATTGATGGCAACCAAGATCCGGCGCAGTGACAGCCGTCACACTTTCCGAAGGAGAATCGCTGCCCGAATCGGCAACGTGGGAAGTAAGACTGGCTTGCTGAGAGCTGGCGACTCACGCTATTGTGGGGAAACGCTGGAAGTGCGAATTCCGGCAATGTCTGTGGCAGTTCCCCACTCGGGGCCTGTAGCTCAACGGTTAGAGCAGCACACTCATAATGTGTTGGTTCTAGGTTCGAATCCTAGCAGGCCCACCTCAAAAACTAGCAACTTGTAATTCTTTCCGCTAGTTAGGGAAAACCGCTCTACCCTAAGCCTCCTACCAACTTAAGGATAATACCGGATTCCGCCGGCTGCTTTGCGAATCTAGACTCAGTCTGATCAAAAATAATCTCCGGAGGATAGACATCATGAAAGCAAGAGCAACTATGCTATCCGCATTGCTCTTGGGAGCTAGCTGGGTTGCGGCCCAAAGCACATCTCCTAATGGCACATCGCCGACAGGTTCTTCCAGTAGTCAGGCGACGCAGGGCAGCCAGAGTTCCGTCTCAAATCAGAGCAGCCCAAACAGCTCCGCGTCCAGCCAGGCTGGGTCCAGCGCGTCTGATCAAACCATGTCCAATAAAGCCGTAGCGGCCAATCAGACCTCGCTGCGAGGATGTTTGGCCGGCTCGCCCACTAGCGGCGAGTACACGCTCACCGATCAGCAGACCGGAATGGTTTACCACCTGGCGGGAAATACCACTGACCTCCGCATGCATGTTGGAGAGCAAGTAGAGGTCATGGGTGAGTCGATGAGCAAGAGCAACTCTGCGGATGCCGGATCTTCTGACGCGTCGGGATCGGCGAACGCAGGTTCTGCGAGCGCGGGCGCGAATGCCAGCACCGGCGCGATCAGCAGCTCGCAGACGGGAAATGCCGGGAGCATGGCGACTGGGAATACCGGATATGGCTCCAGCGGCGTGTCGAATTCTTTCAAGGTAAGCGGCGTAACCAAAGTAGCGGATCATTGCGGAACTTCGAAGAGCGGGCCAACTGCTTTTATGCAGAGCTCGACGGAAGTTGCGCAAACCGCAACTCCTTCTTCAGCGGGGCAAGCCTCTCCAGGGCAAGCTGGAACTACAGGTTCCACCAGCAACCCTTCTAGCACGACTGCGGGACAAAAGCAGGGCACTACCACAACTCCAAATGCGAATCCTGGCACGACCGTAACGACTTCTCCAAGCACGCAGGTGCCGGGCAGCACCGCGACGCCAACTCCGCAAACTGCCACTCCCACGCCGTCGACCGCATCGCCGGCACCGTCGACCGTTACTCCAACGCCGTCGACTGTTTCTCCGACTCCATCCACGGTTTCTCCGACTCCGAATGCAACCACTACTCCGGGCGCAGCACCAGGAGCGACTGTCAACCCGTGCGTGACGCCGGGTACAAGCGGTACGTCGACGACCGTAACACCTGGATCACAACCTCCGACAAATTCGAGCACGCCAGGAACTACCACTGCTCAGCCTGGGAGCGCAAATCCAGGGACTACGACATCGGGCACCGCGAATCCTTGTCCTACCGCCCCCCCGATGACGAATCCGCCGACTCCGAAATGAATTCGCGGAGCGATGAAGCTGTGAAGGCCCACTTTCGTGGGCCTTTTTTGTTGAGGGTATTGGGGGAGGATCGCGGTATCAGGCTAGTTTCTGTCGCCCCTCAGGGGCTTTGTGCCTCATCTACATTGCTACCCACGGCTGGCGCCGTGGGCTGTAGCCTGTCGCCGCTTCGTGGCTGGCTCGTCTACGGAGCGGCACAAAGTGGGTGGCGTTACAAAACGCGTTTAAAAAATCACTATTCCCAGAAGATCATACGGCGCATATGGATTCCTCGGCGATCAGGGCTGCCGCTGGGAACGACGGCTCATGAGATAATTTAGGTTCCCAGTTGTGAGGAGTGTAATGGCTGAGCACAAGGTTTTCTGCGTCAAGTTGAAGAAAGAGCTTCCCGGCCTCGATGAAGCGCCTTTCGATACCGATCTAGGAAAAAAAATCTACGAGAATGTTTCGGTCGATGCCTGGCACTCGTGGATGGAATTCTGCAAGATGCTGCTCAACGAATACCGCCTGAATCCGGCACGCAAGGAGGATCAGGAAGTCATCGTCAAGCAGATGGAACAGTATTTTTTTGGCGAGGGTTCCGCTTTACCAACCCAGTACGTGCCGCCTGCGCAAAAGTAATCCAGCAGCATCTCTTCTACATCAAAAATGCAGCACGATCCCCGTGGACAAGCGAACATTGTTTTGAGTGTCGCTAAAGAAACGGGTGTGCAACACATCGGCCTGGAAACGCCAGTTCACCAGAGGGACGAGATGGTAGTCCAGCCCTCCACCATAGGCGCTGGCAAAGGATGTGTCCGAGGTGGAAAACCCAGAGACGCTTCCCGTGATATGTGACGCGCCAAATAATGCGTGGGCAAAGGGCGTGATCTTTCCCACGGAAACGGAAACCCGCGGGCCGAATATAAAGCTATGCATCTTGGCGTCTGCGGTCAGCGAACAGGGATTACCACTTGGAGGGCAGGCACTCGGAATTTCCGCCGACCCGTAATGGCCACTGAGGTCAGCAACGATCCCGATCCACGGAAGAAACTTGCCTTCCAGCGAACCATTCCAACCATTGAGATTGTTGTGTGTACCTGAAGTCAGGTCAGTCCTGAGATAGGAATATCCAAAGAAGACATTTCCTTTTGGAATCTGTGCAGCAGCAGCCGTAGTCAACAAAATAATCGAGAGCCCAATGACAACGATTCTGGACACAGGAATGTCCTCCTCCGAACTGGGGATTTCGAATCGAATATTGTTTGGATGCCTGCTGAAGCAAGTTGGATATGAAAATTTTCGCTAGACGAATTCAAATATTAAACAAACTTTTACACTCTCGAAACCCATCCACAATCGTCCAACTAGTAGGATAAGGGTAAATCTTATGAACGAATCATCAACTTGCAACTTGTGGCAGCGAGTGCCACCTATTTGGGCACAGGGTAAGGAGCCAATGCAGAAGTTAAGTCTGGAGATCCGCGTAAGCGACGATGTGACCGTGGTCTATTGCCGGGGACGCATTGTCTATGACGAAGCGGCTACGTTGTCAGAGAAGCTGGCGGAACTTTTGCCGCATAGCCGCCAGATAGTTCTCGAACTGAGCGGTGTGAATGTAATAGATGGCGCTGGTTTGGGAGAATTGGTGGTCTTACTGATGTGGGCCCGAGCCAATCAGGGTGCCATCAAGCTGGCCGCCCCGACCCGCCCGGTTTACGAAGTGTTAAAACTCACGCGGCTCGCTTCCGTTTTCGAAATTCATCCCAGGCCGGAGGATGCAATTTTGGCGTTTCGCGGACAGCTAGCTTGAGATCTAATGGGGCGGTGTCAGGTTTCAGGGGTTAGGTGTCAGGTTTCCGCTAATCGGCTGAGAGAATCTCCATTTGTTGACGAAGATCTGCAACCTGACATTTGCGACATGGTTTCTAATGTTCTCGCTGAAACCGATAGCGGCCGTTGCGCTCCAGCGCGATAGTTTCGGCCACTTTCAGAAAGGCCCTGGCCGCATGCGAAAGGCTGGCTGACTTGCGATACACCAGCCGAAGTTTGCGATGCAGGCGCAGCTCGCGCACCGCAATACGAACCAGTTCTCCGCGTGCTAGTTCGTTTTCCACGCTGATCTCCGGTAGCAACGCCACTCCGTTCCCCATGGCGACGAAGCGCTTGATGGCTTGCAGCGTGGGCAGTTCGATGTCCATGTGCAGCGGCGTCTTATGGCGTTTGAATGCCTGGATGACTTTTTCGCGGTAGGGCGAGGAAACAATGTGGGCGACAAACGATTCCGCGCCGAGCTGCCGTATGCTGACCTGTTGTGCTCTGGCCAGGGGATGGCTGGGCGGGACCACAAAGATCAACTCATCGAGATACACCACGGTGGAACATAACTGCGGCTCCTGGGGATCGTAAGTCAAGACTCCGAGTTCGGAGTTGTGGCGCAGCACGTCATCGGGAATGTGGCTGCCCAGGGCGCGCTGTACGACGATTTTGATCATGGGATGCAGTCGCCGAAATTCGCCTAGCACCGGGAGCAGGTAAAGAGCAGTAAACTCGTTGGCCGCGATGGCGAGTTTGCCTTTGTGCAATTCGCGCAATTCGACCAGAGCTTCCTGCGCGTCGTTTCGGAGATTCAATAATCTCTCGGCGTATTCCTGAAGGACGCGGCCGGCGTCGGTCAGCAGGCCATCGCGTGAAGAACGGTCCAGCAAAGGCTCGCCGAGTTCTTCTTCCAGCTTGTGGATGGTCTGACTAACTGCCGACTGGGTGCGGAACAGCTTTTCCGCTGCGCGGGAGAAACGTCCCTCGCGGGCGACTGTCAGAAACACCTCGAGTTGCGCCAAATCCATCGCGAACCTCTTTAGCCCAACTTAAGCGGGCATTAGCTCTGCTTATGGTGTTAAGCGATGCTAATGATAATCACAGGATTATAAGCTTTGCTTTAGTTGGGTGTCTACGTAAGATAGAGATTACCTCTCGGGGAGGAAACTCGGCATGGAACCAGCGCGCATTACGATATTCGACACCACTTTGCGGGATGGGGAGCAGTCGCCCGGTTGCAGCATGAATGTTCCGGAAAAGCTGCGCATGGCGCATCAACTCGACCGCTTGGGCGTCGACGTGATTGAGGCTGGATTTCCCATCGCCTCTGAGGGTGATTTCGCGGCGGTGCAGGCCATTGCTGCGGTCATTCGACGTCCTATCATCGCCGGCCTGGCTCGCGCTTGCCGTCCGGACATCGAGCGCGCGTGGCAGGCACTGCAAGATGCCAGCCGTCCGCGCATTCATGTGTTCCTGGCAACGTCTGACATCCATTTGAAATACAAGCTCAGGATTTCACGCCAACAATGTCTGGAGCAGGCGCGCGATGCGGTGCGCCTGGCAAAGTCTTTGTGCCAGGATGTGGAGTTTTCGCCGGAAGATGCCACGCGAACTGACCTCGAATTTCTACTTCAGATTGTGCAGGCTGTTGTCGAAGCTGGTGCCACCACGGTGAACATTCCGGACACGGTTGGGTATAGCATGCCCGCGGAATTCGGCGAGTTGATTCAAACGATCCGCCAGCGTGTGCCCGGAATTGAAAAAGTCACCATCTCGGCGCACTGCCATAACGATTTGGGACTGGCCGTAGCAAACTCTTTGTCCGCCGTGGCCGCCGGGGCACGTCAGGTGGAATGCACCATCAACGGGATCGGCGAGCGCGCTGGGAATGCATCGCTGGAAGAGATTGTGATGGCGGCACGCGTTCGTCCCGATCGCTACGTGTATAAGACCGAGGTCGTGAGTGAGCAACTCTTCCCGGCGAGCCAGATGCTGAGCGAGATCACCGGAGTTCCGGTGCAGCCCAACAAGGCGATCATCGGACGCAATGCATTTGCTCACGAAGCCGGTATTCATCAGGATGGAATGCTCAAGAATCCGCTGACCTACGAAATCATGACCCCGCGATCGGTGGGAGTGCCGGATTCCACGTTAGTCTTGGGCAAACATTCAGGACGACATGCGCTGAATCTTCGTTGCGAACAGCTCGGCTTTCAGTTCGAGCGCCGCGAGTTGGACGAAATTTATCGCAAGTTCGTAGTATTGGCTGACAAGATCAAGCATGTGGAAGATCACCATCTGATGGAATTGATCCGTGAGACTCACGGTGGCCGGCGGATTCCTCCTGCGCCTGTGGCGGATCTGCCGCTGGCGATCGCGGCGGCGGCGGGAAGCGGGCGCGACTATCCGCAGAAACCGCTTTCCTTTCCGTTGCCCGCGGAATTCAGCCCATCGGGCCTGCCTTTGAATCCGATGGCGGAGCATCATTCTGAGCAGGAAGATTATTTGTGGGGTGTGTAGGACCTGCCGTGAAGCACAAACCCCGGGGCTAAAGCCCTTGGCACCTGGTCGATGCGGCACGACTGAAGTCGTGCCCTTTCCAATCGTTAATCCCGTGTCCGGATTAAAATAATCAGCCATGCTGCTTAAAATCACAATTCTTCCGGGGGACGGTATCGGTCCGGAAGTGACCGACGAAGCTGTACGGGTTTTGAATAACGTGGCCCGCAGGTTCAACCATGAGCTCAGCCTGGATCGCAAGGAGGTCGGCGGCGCGGCGCTGCTAAGCAGCAATCATCCGCTGCCCGACGATACGATTCACAGTTGTCTGGCGTCCGGCGCTGTATTGTTGGGAGCGGTCGGCGGACCTTCCTTCGATAAATTTCCTAAACACCTTCGTCCAGAGAGTGGACTCCTCCGGCTGCGCCGCGAGCTGGGAGCATTTGCCAACCTGCGGCCCGCGGTTTGCTTTCCCGCGCTTGAAGACTGTTCACCGCTTCGGCCCGAAGTAGTCCGGGGCACAGATATTCTGATCGTGCGCGAACTTTTGGGCGGTATTTATTTCGGCGAGCCTCGAGTTACGCAGGGGGCTTCGGGCAACCGTGAGGCTCTCGATACCATGCGCTACACGGAACCTGAGATCGAGCGCATTGCGCGAATGGCTTTCGAGTTGGCACGAACCCGCCGGCGCATGGTCACCTCTGTGGACAAGGCCAATGTGCTCGACTGTTCTCGGCTGTGGCGGGACGTGGTCACGGGCGTGGCTCAGGATTACGCCGACATCAAACTGGGGCACATGTATGTTGATTCCGCGGCCATGTTGCTGGTGTCGCGTCCCGCTGATTTCGATGTTTTGCTAACCGAAAATATGTTTGGCGACATTCTCTCTGATGAAGCGGGCGGTATCGTCGGTTCATTGGGACTGCTGGCTTCTGCGAGTATCGGCGGGACAGTAGGTCTTTACGAACCGGTACACGGCTCAGCGCCGGACATTGCCGGACGCGGCATCGCCAATCCGTTGGGCGCCATTCTATCTGCCGCCATGTTGCTGCGGTACTCCTTCAAGCTGGAACGCGAGGCAGGTTCTATCGAAGCCGCAGTATCGAGCGTTCTGGCTGCCGGACATCGCACGCGGGACCTGGCCAAGCCAGGCCAGACGGCGCTTACAACCGCGGAGATGGGTGCGAAAGTTGCGGAAGCAGTTGTCCCGCAGATGGCGATTCACTAGAAGTGCCATTCCGTCGGCATAGGATTTCCACAACCTGCTGCGAAAAAACAGATTGCGATTTTGCCATCAGTAGTAGAATTTAATTCTTCAGCAACATTGCTCCCGCCTAGGGAACGGCGAAATGCTTTCGAAGTGCGCCAATCCGGGCTGCTCGGCTTCTTTTCTTTATCTGCATCAAGGCAAACTATTTCGTCTCGAAACCAGCGGCAACGGGGACGATACGCGCGGCGAGGTTGCTGACCCACCAGGCAAACACTCCTCTCGGCGTCTTGAATATTTCTGGTTGTGTGACGAGTGTGCGTCGCTCATGACTGTGAGTTTCAAGAAGGGTGTTGGAGTTATGACCAGACCTCTTTTTGTTGCGCGTAAAGCAGCTTCGTAGCAGCGGAACTCAGGGTGGAGTTGCGGCGTGCGAGTGTGACGCTTTAGCGTCTGGGCTGACGCAACGCTCCAAGGCCGACCACCAGGGCCCATTCCCGTTCATTGGTAAGGCGGCCCTGGAAGGGCGCTCTCCCTCGTCGGCGTAGATGGCAGAAATATGGTTTCTGGGGATAATCTCTGTCGCCCCTTCGGGGCTTTTTCTTTCTCACGACATTCCCACGGCTGACGCCGTGGGCTGTATTCTGGCGCCGCTTCGCGGCTGGCTTCGGTTCTTGCGGTCCAGGTAATCAGGATTGGGTCCACGGGTTGAGGTAAATAGCAGAGTTATGTTCTTGGGGTTAGTTTCTGTCGCCCCTTCGGGGCTTTGTCTTTTTCACGACATCCCCACGGCTGACGCCGTGGGCTGCATTCTTGCGCCACTTCGCGGCTGGCTTCCGTTCTTGCTTCCAGGTGACCAGGGTTGAATGTTCCACGCTGGCGTGAATCGTTGGGGATGCGGTCCAGGCAATCTCATAGCAGCGGAATTTCACGGCCGAGTTGAGGCGTATTTTCCAGTCAGCGCATTCCAGCGAATTTTTAGCATCTCAACTACCATGCGAGTGCCGTCCCGCAGCGGACTGATGCGCGTGCCCGCGCTATGCGCCCAAGCCACTGGGACTTCGACCACTTTGAAACCATATTTGTTAGCTAAGTAGAGTAATTCCGGATCGAATCCCCAGCGTTCAATTTTCTGTTGCGGAAAAATTGCCTGGGCGGCGGGCCGGGTGAACGCCTTGAAGCCGCACTGGGTGTCCTTGAATTGCAGGCCGAGAATCAGGCGCAGCATCAGGTTAAAAATCCGTCCGAAGAGTTGCCGGTAAAGCGGCTGTCGTTGAGTCTGCAACTCGCTCTGCATCCAGCGCGAGCCGATCGCAATGTCGGCGCCTTCCTTAATCGCCGCCAGCAGCTTGGGAGCTTCTTCAATCGGGGAGGAGAGGTCGGCATCGCTGAACAGGAGTACTTCGCCTCCCGCATGCATCATTCCATTGCGCACACTGTAACCCTTGCCGCGGTTTCCAGGATTCTCGATCAGGCGCAGCGTTGAATTTCTCTGCATATGGTCATGAACGATCTCAATCGTGTTGTCGCGGGATCCATCGTTCACCACAATTACTTCCGCATCCCATTTCTGTTGCGCGACATAGTGCAGAACCTTGTTCAGTGTGGCGTCGAGACGAACTCCCTCGTTGTATGCGGGGATGATGATGCTGTAGGTGTGATGGTCCAAGGCAGCTCTCAGTTCTCGGTTCTCAGATCCCAGTTTTAGTTGAGATACCAACGGATAGCTTAAGCTACTTGGCGCTTTTCCAGCATGGAGAAGAATTCGCCCACCAGTTCTTCATCCCACAATCCAGCGCGAGCCTCTTCGCGCATGGTGATGGCGGACTGATCATGGCTTAACGCGGGTTTGTAGGGCCGGGCCGTACGCAGGGCGTCATAAACATCCACCACTTGCAGGACGCGGGGCAGGAGTGGAATGTCGCGTTTGCGCAGCCCATCAGGATAGCCGCTACCATCGGTATGCTCGTGATGGTGGCGAATGATCGGCAGGATGAGGCGCAATGACTTCAGTGGTCGACAGATATTTTCGCCGGTGATGGGATGCTGTTTCATCACCTCCCACTCTTCGGGGGTGAGGTTCGATCCCTTTTTCAGGATCTCGTCGGGCACCGCGATTTTGCCCAGATCGTGCAAGTATCCGCCGCGGCGCAGGGCGACGATTGCTTCCTCGTCCAAACCCAGGTGACGTCCCAGATTGCTGGCATTCTGAGCCAGGCGCTCGCAGTGACCCTCGGTGTAGGGATCACGACTTTCAACGCTTAGGCCCAGTGTGCACAGTACTGATTCTGCGCTCTCCAGTTCATCGGTAAATTCCTTGAGTTTGAGCAGCGACTTGACCCGGGCAAACAGTTCCTCGGCGAAAATCGGCTTGTTTAAAAAATCGTCGGCGCCGGCTTCGATGCCGTGCAGCTTGTCTTCGCGATCGCTAAGCCCCGTAATGAGTACGAAGGGGATCAGCCGGGTGGACGGATTTTCCTTCAGTTCGCGGCAAAACTCATAACCCGATTTGCCGGGCATGACGACATCGGAAAGAATCAGGTCGGGAAGCTGGTGGCGGATCTCGGCTTCCGCGTGACTCGCATCTGGAACGGCCACCACGTCGTATCCGCGAATCTGGAGCAGTTCGCGCATCAGCATCATGGTGTCTGGATTGTCATCCACTACAAGGATGCGAGCCGCGCGCCGCTGCGCAAGTAGCTCAACCATGTCCTTGTAAGACTTGGAGCGGGGAGAAAAAAGGGTTCGGAGCTTCTGGGGAAAGTCCATGGCCGAAGGCCGATAAAAATCTATTCTAAAGGATAGATGCGCTGATGGGGACTTCGGGCAAGAGAAAAGTTGTTCTTCTTACCTTGTATGAAAATATTTTCATTTCCCGTTTTGGAGAGAGAAACATTCAGAATGTGTCATCTGCACTTGTCTGGCGCTGGCAACGCGGTGGATGGCTGCTTGTGGACCGGATTACCGGTCATGTCTCACCGATCAATCTTCCGGAGTTCGATGCCTTTTCCTCGAGGGCTGCCTGGTATCGCGACTATGTTGCGTATTGCGGCATCTCGGACGATGGCAAGAATCTGTACGCGATGGTGGCACAGCGCGGGCGCCGCAAACCAATCCTCAAAAAAGCGTTGGGAGACGCGCCCGCCGATGACATGCCGGATTCGGCCTGCCCGGCGCCCAGTTGGCAACGCCAGCCGGTTCGCGTCAGCTTCTCTTCGCCACTCGATCAAAAACTGACCTACTCGGTGCGCGGACACGCCGTGGACGTGGTGAACGATGAAGAGGAGGAAGGCACGAAATGATTGTTTTCGTTGTCCCAGCCGCGTCGCGACTTCTCCTATGCAGACCCGATTTCAGCCCGGTCAACACGATGAGTTACACTCCAATTCCCATTCCGCCCACCGCGTTGAACTTTAGCCAGTGAATCCAAGTAGCGCGCATCATGGGAGGCGTTCCTCCATGTACAGGCGGCGCGTGTTCCGTGCGGTGAAGAAGAGCAGCATCACGGTCATACCCAACAAGCCAATGATGCCTCCGACATCAAAAAGCCGGTAACGTCCTCCCAGGATCATCGGATGATAGAACAACGCAAGGTTGCCGATTGCCAGCAGGATACGCAGCTCAGTAGGTCCAAAACTCCAAAATGAGAGGTGAAATTCTCCCATAGTGTAGGTTGCCAGGTACGACTGGATCGAAAGCAGCAGAAAGGCAACCAGCAGTCCGAGGGCAAGATAGGGATGCATATACCCCGATAACGCCAATCCTCCCATCAGACAGAGGCCGCCGAGACTGTCGAGCATATGATCCACGTAAAAGCCATATCGCGGACGTTGGCAGTGCCTTACTCGTGCCAGCGTGCCGTCTAAACTGTCCCCCAGCCAGTTCAACGCTAAAAAGCCGATGACGCCCAACAACCACAGGCGATTGCGAGTCGCTAACGCGTAGCTGATGCCGGCCATCACCTGCGCTCCAAATCCCAGCAGGGTCAGGTAGTCGGGGCTAACCCAGGCGGGGGTGCGCTCTGCCAGCCAGACTAGGGCTCGCTTCTCCGCCGCAGTTACGAAACCGTGCTGAATCCGCTTCGGATCCCGGAAAGTCTGTGTCTTGCGGAACTCACATAACACTTTGGGGTTGGGCTGTTCGCAGAAATCGGGCAACGGACTTGCCATGGACGAGCTTCCTCCTTAGTCTCAGGGATCAATTTGCTCCCCAACGCCTGGGAGCACAATCCTTTAGCGATAAAGCCGGCATCAACCGATTATTTACTGGTAATAGAAAGAAAACAGGCTGGATAACGACAGATGTTAACTACGCCGATCGGGGTCTCGAGCCAGCGGTTTCCTGGATAGAATCCCGCAATTGGTCAACTGCCCACTGGATCTGCTCTTGCGTGATCACTGCGGGAGGGGCGATCAGCAGATGATCACCGGAGACGCCGTCTACAGAACCTTGCATGGGGTAGACAAGCAGCCCGCGTCTCATGGCTGCTTGGGCCACGCGTCCGGCAAAATTCAAAGCGGACGCGAATGGCTTTTTGCTCGGCTTGTCGGCGACGAATTCTACTCCCCACAACATCCCAATGCCGCGGACGTCGCCTATTGGCTCCAGTTCCCGCAGAGTTTCGAGAGCTTTTCGAAGCTCTGAGGCTGGAGTGCCGTTGCCGCTTGAATCCGCAGCCTGAACCAGTTTCATTTTTTGCAAGTAGCGCAGAACCGCTCGGCCTGCCGCCAGCGAAATGGGATGCGAGTTGTACGTAAACCCATGCAGGAACGATCCTGATCCGCTAGAGATCGCGTCTGCGACCTTCTTACTGACGAGTACCGCACCCAATGGCGCATAACCACTCGACAATCCTTTCGCCGTTACCATGATGTCTGGCGCAACGCCCCAGTGCTCGACGGCGAAATTGCGTCCGGCACGCCCCATTCCGGTCATCACTTCATCGGCGATGAACAGAACATCGTGGCGGCGGCATATCTCAGCCACCCGCTGGAGATAACTGTCCGGCGGGACTGCTGCGCCCAGGGTCGCACCACTTACCGGCTCTGAGATGAACGCCGCAGCTTCGCCATTTGTCAGCTCGACGGCACGTTCCAGTTCGTCCGCGTATTGCCGGGCGCATTCCTCGCAGTCGTATGCACAGCGATAGCAGTATGGGAGTGCAATCTGCGCGAACTCGCGCACCATCGGTAGATAGATCTCGCGACGCCGTTTATTTCCTGAAACGGCCAATGCTCCGAGCGTAGATCCGTGGTAGCTCTGCGACCGGCTGAGCACCTGATAGCGTTCCGACTGCCCGATCTCTACCTGGTACTGCCGCGCCAGCTTCAACGCGGTTTCAATGGCCTCGGAGCCGCCGGAAGTGAAGTAGACGCAGCCACCCTGGAAATTGTCGCCGGCAAAATTCAACAAGTCTTGCGCGTACTCTTCAGCCACGGGGGTGGTGAACTGGCTGCTGTGCACAAATTCGAGATGCCGTGCCTGCGCCGCCATAGCATCCGGAATTTCTTGCACTCCGTGTCCGATAAAATTCACCGCGGCGGAGCCTGAAAAGTCCAGATAGCGTTGGCCGCGATCATCCCACAGATACACGCCTTCTCCGCGCACAGCAGGAGGGAACGCTTTGCGGAATGAGCGCCGCAGAAGTGCGGAGGGAAGTGGGACGGGATCATCCACGTCTCGGATTATCGAGCGGCTAGAGTAACGCTGTCAAAATTTCATTGCGCCGAAGGGAACAACAGGAAAATTTCAGCACCGTGTTGTTCCTCCTTTGAGTTAATCTGCGGATAGTGAAGCGACTTCTGCGTTTCTTCCGGCCGTCGCATCAGCACAGCGCTTACTCCGCGACCTTGCTGCTAATGACGGCGATCATGCTTTCACGTGTGGTGGGGTACGTCCGCGAGGCATATATCGCGTGGGCGTTTGGCGCTGGGCCGCAGACCGATGCCTATGTTGCCGGCTTCACCATTCCGGACTGGCTGAACTACATCGTAGCTGGGGGGACGGCGTCCATCACGTTTGTCTCTATCTACACTCGCTTCCTTGCGGAAAAAAGGGAAGAGGACGCGCGGAAAACTTTTTCGGTCATCATCACGGTCATGACGACGGTGCTGGGTATTGGCGTCATTCTGGCGGAAATCTTCACGCTTCAGATCTCGCGCCATTTATTCAAGGGATTCAGCCCGGAACAACTCGAGCTGTGCGTTCGGCTCACACGGATTCTGCTGCCGGCACAGATTTTCTTTTATGTCGGAGGCGTAGTTTCGGCAGTGCTGCTCTCCCGGCGGTTGTTTCTGTTTCCGGCTTTTGGGCCGTTGATCTATAACGTGTTCATCATCCTGGGCGGAATTGCCTTGTCGCGCCGGCTGGGGATTTCGTCTCTCGCCTATGGGGCGCTGCTGGGCAGTTTTCTGGGACCATTCCTGATTAACGCGATCGGAGCGGCGAAGATCGGAACCGGATATCGCATTTCTTTCGACGTGCGCAATCCGGCTTTTCGGGAATGGGTGCGGCTCTCGATTCCGCTCATGCTGGGCGTGTCACTGGTTACAGCGGATGACTGGATACTGCGTTACTTCGCTTCCGGCGGTGTGGGCGATATCACACGATTGAATTATGCCAAGCGGTTGTTCGCGGTTCCCATCGCTGTCCTGGGACAAGCCACCAGCCAGGCTTCACTGCCATTTTTCGCGCACCTGTTTGGAGAGAAACGGATGCGCGAATTTGCCGATACCGTAAACGGGTCCATTTTTCGCATTGTGGCGACTTCGTTGCTCTTTACCAGCTTCATGATGGCCGCCGCATTGCCCTTGATCGATCTGGTGTACAGGCGCGGACAGTTCCTGTTCTCCGACTCGCAGCAAACCGCCATTTATTTCTTCTGGTTCTCGCTGTCACTTGCTTTCTGGTCGGCGCAAGGCCTCTATGCGCGCGCCTTCTACGCTGCTGGCAACACTCTTACGCCTATGATCGCGAGCAGCGTGATCACCCTGGCCTCACTTCCTGTGTACTCCATGCTCTATCGGACATTTTCGGCGACGGGATTGGCGATTGCATCCGATGTAGGAATCGTCGCTAACACCGTCACGTTCGCCATCCTTCTGCACCGGCGCAAACTGGTTCCGGTGGAACAACTGCCCTGGAGGGAACTGGCCAAAGCCGGAATTACCGCGGTTGTGGCTGGCTGGCTGAGTTATCAGGTTGCTCGGCTGGTGCTGGTAAGTGGCAACCGTATTGCGGACCTCAAAGCGCTGGGTTTGATTGCAATTACCTGGGCAGGAGCAGTCGCCGCGGGATTGTGGCTCACCCGATCGGAGTTGCCTGGTCACTTGCGGCGCCGCAGAGCAACGCCATATCCGCGCGTCGCGGAGAGACAGGCGGAAGAATTAAGCGCGGGAATCGAACCTTAGGACTATCGCCCTCCCTATCAGAATTAGACTAGTGTGTGGTGTGGGGCGGCCGCGGCAAACAAGAGTCCGAAGAAACTATCGAAGCCCCATGCCTTCATGAAAGTGTTGCAGCGCGCGATAGCACTCACAAGCTGCATCTTCCAGATCTTTCCGATTCAGAATCTTCACGGAGCCACGAACATTTTCGATAGTCCCGGCGCGCTGCAAGACCCCGGCTGCCAGGCTGACACTAGGACGTCCCGTACCTAACATTTGTGCCAAAAATTCGTGAGTTACCGGCAGCAGATCGGAATCGATACGGTCCTGACACATCAACAGCCAGCGGGCCAGGCGCTGTTCAATCTCATGCAGCCGGTTGCAAGCGGCGATCTGCGCAACCTGTAAGCCTTGCATCAACACATAACGACTGAGTATGACGCGTAACTCGGAAGCGGACACAAGAGTTTCTGTCAGTACATCTGACTTCACTCGCAATCCATCGCCTGATATTTGCATGATGGCGCGATAAGGGCCGCGATCCAGGCCAACAGCCAAGGGAGTTCCTACCATGCCTTCCTTGCCGACAACGGCGACTTCAACGCTTCTGCCGTCGCTGGTGATCACTACTAGTGAGGCCAAGCCCTGATTCAGGAAATGGGCGAACTCGATGCGATCGCCGGCTTCGTGCAGAATGCGATGGTGGGGAAGATCGACGTACTCGAGATAAGGTCTAAGTAGATTGAATTCGCGATCAGGAAGCGACAGCAAGATTACATTCTTGATCGGCTTGCCTGTGATGTCCGTTCGCATGCCGGCCCGCAGCGGGCTTGGTTTCTCGAGCTTGCGTGTTTTTGGCAAACGGATGTCTTGCTCCGCCACTATGCTCCCTGGAGTTTCGAGTGTCCGGTTTCTAGTTTCCTGTAAAACCAGAAACTGGAAACTGCAAACCGTGAATCTGTAAGTGCGTAGGCTAGTGATCGCGCGCAGGCTTGTCAGTCCTACAGCGAACTGAGAGTTGCAGGAAGGCTATTTCAGGCCAAGTCCGCCGTTGAAGTGCTGGATAACTCCGTAACACTCACAAGCCGCACCTTCAAGGCTCTTGCGATTCAGGATTTTTACACTGCCGCGCAAGTTTTCGATCAGGCCGGCGCGCTGCAAAATACCCGCGGCCAGACTCACGGTGGGACGTCCCGTCCCCAACATCTGCGCCATAAAATCGTGGGTTAGAGGAAGTAGTTCCGTGTCCACACGGTCCTGGCACATCAAGAGCCAACGCGCCAGGCGCTGCTCGATTTCATGCAGTCGGTTGCAAGCGGCGATTTGTGCCACCTGCAAACCCTGCACGAGAGCGTAACGGGCGAGCGCTATTCGCAACGTAGGCGCCGCCAGCAAAGTATCTTCCATCACTGCGGCTTTCATTCTGAGGCCGCTTCCCGAGATTTGCATAATGGCACGGTACGGGCCACGGTGAAGCCCAACCGCCAAAGGGGTTCCTACTACGCCTTCGCGACCGACAATACCAACTTCCACACTCCTTCCATCGCTGGTCAGCACCACCAACGAAGTCATACCTTCGTTCAAAAAATATCCGTATTCGAGCTTCTCCGCGGGTTCGTGCAGGATCAGATGATGTGGTAGATCCACAGCCTCCAGATGGGGACGAATCAAACTGTATTCGTCGTCCGGGAGGGATAGCAGAATAACGTTTCTCACCTGCCGGCCACTGACATCGGTCCGCATGCCCGGAACTATGGGAATAACGTTCGATTCTTGCGGTCTCTCCCCAACAATGATGTTTGTAACCGCCACTGATTCTGCCTCCGAATTTTTGATGCAGGGAGGCTGTGCCGGTTGTAAGCCGCACTCAGCTGGCAACTGTACTTGGAGGGATTTATTCGGGTATGGGAAGAACAGCAAGGATAGCAACAGAAACGGGCCTGCCCGGGAAACCACGGGAGGCCCGCCGTGGAGAGAGAGATTAAGCGCGCGCTGGATTAAGCGCGCGCTGCGGTCGCCACTTCGCCCGAAGGAGTCATCGTCTTGGGCAATTCTTCACCATTGGGTTTCTGGCCGGCTTTGCGGATATCGATGCCGCCCTTGAAGAACGCGCCGTCTTCGATAGAAATACGCGCAGCCACTACATCGCCAGTAAGCGAACCATCGCTGCGAATATCTACCCGGTCGCTTGCGGTCAAATTTCCGCGCACTTTACCGAGCACAACGATTTCACGCGCATTGATATTGGCCGAGACCACGCCATTGCGCCCCACGGTCACGCGATTGCCTGAAAGATTGATCGAACCTTCCACCCGTCCGTCGATGTACAAGGATTCGGAACCGGTCACTTCGCCCTTGATCACCAGCGATTTGCCGATCGTAGCCTGGTCCGCGGTGGTGGTAGTGGTGCTGGTTACCGGACGCGTTACCGTGGGAGCTTCGCTCACGGCAGAGCTCGTCGGTGTAGGCATGGTGGGACGCTCCGGCTCACCCGGCCGGGTTGGAGTCATGGGCTGATTTGTGGGCTTCCACATGTGGCAAAAGGTCCTTTCCTGATGATGGATTCAGAGTCAAACTCGCATTTCGGTGACCAAACCGAATTGTACTCCGCTAATTCGTATTCCTGACTGTGGAAATTCGGATTTTCACTGATGTTATTGAGGTTGGTAGAGATGGAGGCTGCGAAATGACTAGTTTCCTCGCCACTTGTCTCGGGTCTGGGCACTTACTACAATGTAAATTCCGCTTGAATCGGCAGTTCTTATCCACCTAACCAACCTGCAACGGTGTTTACTGAAAGGGCACACCCGTAACCAGCCAAGCGCTTACTAGTTCCGTATCCGAAAAGTGCCCCATGATCTCCGACTCCGCAATTCTCAAGAAAATCGAACGCCAACCTAAACGCACGGCAGGATTCAAACAGTTAGTCCGCGAAATGGGAATTCATGGTGACGCTCGGCGCGAACTTTCCGAACGGCTGAAGCGTTTAGTGAGTGGCAAACAACTGGTCCAAGTGGATTCCGATCGCTATGCAATTCCTCAGGCCTCCTCGGGCAAGAACCTGATCGTGGGCCGGCTGAGCATGCATCGCGATGGCTTTGGCTTTGTCATACCCGACGTCAGTGCGCTCGATGAACGCCTGAAAGCTCGCCTCAGTGGAGATATTTTTATCCCTCCGCCCGCGGTCGGTTCAGCCATGCACGGCGATCGTGTGCTGGTGGAGATCACCACGATTCGTCCCGATGGCCGCGCCGAGGGTCGCATCGTGCGGCCGCTGCATCGGGCCCATTCCACTGTGGTCGGCATCTTCCATTATGGCAATCGCTACAACTATGTGACGCCGCTTGATCGGAAAATTTCGCAGGAGATCATCATCCCCAAGGGACTTGAGCTTCCGGAAAAGGCCAGCGATGACGGAGCAGCTCCTGGAAAGGAAGACAAAAGAAAAAAGACTAAGAAGAGCGTGCATCGTGTGCTTGGTGAAGAAGCAAAGCGCACTCGGCCGGACAATCTGGAGAACGTTGTGGTGGACGTTGAGATTACCGACTGGCCCACCGCCACGCAGAATCCGCGCGGACGAGTAGTCGAAATTCTCGGCTATGAAGATGATTTCGGCGTAGATGTTGAAATCATGATCCGCAAACACCACTTGCCACATCGCTTTCCGCCAGAAGTTCTCGAGGAAGCGCAGGAGGCGGAACCCCTCATCCCCGCGAGTGAATTGAAGAAGCGGCGCGACTTCCGGGCTCTGCCGATCGTGACTATTGATGGCGAGACGGCGCGTGATTTTGATGATGCAGTTACCGTGCGACGTTTGAAAAACGGCAACTTCGAGTTGCAAGTGCATATCGCCGACGTAGCTCAATACGTCATCCCGGATTCGGCAATCGATCAGGAAGCGCGCCTGCGCGGCACCAGTGTCTATTTCCCCGACCGCGCTGTGCCCATGCTGCCACTCGAGCTCTCGACTGATATTTGTAGCCTGCGTCCGCAGGTGGATCGATTAGTCATGTCATGCGTGATGGAAATCGATCATCGCGGAGAAATTCTTGGCTGCGAACTGTGTCCTGGCGTAATTCGTTCGGCGGAATGCATGACCTATACCAACGTGAAGGCTGTGCTCGAAGGAGACCCTGTGCTTCGCAAGCGCTACGCCAGCCTGGTGGAGTTGTTTGAGACCATGCGTGAGCTGGCCATGATCCTGAATCGCAAGCGCGAGCGGCGCGGCTCGATTGATTTCGATCTACCCGAACCGGTAATTGAGTTCGATGAACACGGCCTAATGAAGAGCATTACCCGCTCGGAGCGCAATATCGCCAACCGCATCATTGAAGAATTCATGCTCTCAGCCAACGAAAGTGTCGCAGGATATCTGGAGAACAAGCGGGTTGCTTCGATCTATCGTGTGCACGAGAAGCCGGATCCCAAGCGCGTCTACGACTTTGAAATCATTGCGGCGACTTTCGGCTATTCACTGGGTGTCGGCCCATTGCCCATTCAACGGATACAACCCAAGACGGATCGTCGCGCCAATTACGGCACGGGGAAGCGCGCCCGGGAAATCGAAATCCCCAAAGAAGTGCACATCACGCCGCGTATGTATCAGAAGCTCACGGAAAAGATTGCCGGCAAGCCGGAGGAAAGAATTCTTTCCTACCTGATGTTGCGTTCACTGAAGCAGGCGCGATATTCGGAAGAAAATCTGGGGCACTTTGCGCTGGCGGCCCCGACCTATACTCATTTCACGTCGCCCATCCGCCGTTATCCAGATCTCATCATTCACAGAATTTTGAAAGATGTTCTGCGCGACTCAGCGGAAATGCGAGATGGAGAAATAGCGATAGGAGTTTCGGGAAGACAGCCTTCCAGGGACGAAAGCGACACTCCAGAGACGGGGAGCAGCAAATCATCGCCCTGGTCGAAGCGTCGCGATCATGCTACTCACCAGCAATCGCTCAAACCACTCCGTGGGCCCATTCCGATAGAAGAACTTCACGATATTGCGGAAGAATCCAGCCAATCCGAGCGCCGCGCGGACGAGGCGGAACGCGAACTGATGGAATGGAAGAAAGCCAAATTCATGGAAGACCGCGTCGGTGAAGACTTCGATGCTCTGATTATCAGCGTGACCAAGTTCGGATTTTTTGTGGAGCTGACCGATCTTTTCGTCGAAGGGCTGGTGCCGCTAGCTACGCTCACCGATGATCGTTACGTGTATCACGAGAACACACGCGAGATCATCGGCCAGCGGAGTCATAAGATTTATCGCCTTGGGCAAAAGGTACGCGTAATCGCGGATCGCATCGATCCAGTGGAGAAGAAGATCCAGTTCGCGCTGTTGGAGGAGGAACCGCAACGCGGGCGGAAGAGAGCGGGTAGGCGATAATGGGATGAGGTGTTAAAGCATTACCATCAGTGCTCGATTGAAGTGCTGTAGGCAGGGGACAGCGGACGAAAATGGTTGCGCTGGTGTAAAATTCTTTGGTCAGCCCCGCCGCTTGGTTTGGTTTACTTCTATAGCGGCTTCCTACCGTCGGGACGTGGCTCAGCCTGGTAGAGCACTCGCTTGGGGTGCGAGGGGTCGGCAGTTCAAATCTGCCCGTCCCGACCCATCCTGATGTGGTAAAGCCAATCGAGTGGAGCGATAGTCCGTGGTACCTGCTACATATGGTAGGTTGAGGTTGGCAGGATTATTAATTTTCTCCTACCGAAGTCACCCTACTCTAAGGCCCTCTCTTGTAAAGGTATGCTCCCGAGGGTTGCATTGGAGAGCGTGCAAAATGAACCGTCGCAGCCTGGAGAAGTTGCGCGATGAACTTAGAGGCCTTATGCTGGAACACATTGAGAGTTTGAAAACCCAGACGTTCGTAGGGCTCGACGAAGAAGGGTTGCGCCAACAGGAAGAGCTCCTCAAACGCATACGGGAAGTGTCCGCCGCTTTTCTGGCGGCGTTGAAACGAAACGGCCCGTAGCTTTACGTTAAACCAGGTTCCCGGATGTGTTTCCCGGATGTGTTTGAAAGGAGAACGCATGACGGAAAAGCCAAATGTGACTCTGCCGGGGAAGGTTGAGAAAATCATCAAGTCTCCCGATCCAAGCGAACCGGAGAAGGCGGAGATATCCGTGGAAGGGGCCGATACCCTGTACCAAGAAATCCGCATTGAGAACGCATTGACGGACGAGGACGGCAATGAAGTCCGTCTCAAGAAGGGTGCAGAAGTTGAAGTTACCGTTGAAGCGGAAAAGGACGCGACAACTCCTAAAAAATCAGACTGAGTTGTTGGTCGCTTTTGGTTCGTCAACTCCGGCTGCGACGCAATCGATACAGTATTCCGAAGCGTCACACTCCCAAACCTGCCCAACGCTGTCGCCATGAATAACCGTTCAGTGCCTACCAACTTGCTTCCGCATCTTGTGTTACCGCAGCGTGCCCGATGCTTGTGAATGGCTCCGGAGAGTATGCGGATTCACCGAGCATTACCGCTACGGCCAACCGGTGAGCGGAATACAAATGCACCTGGGCGCCGCATACATCATGCTGACCGGTCCTCGCCCCGGAATCGATAGTCCAGCCAATCTCGGGTATGGAATTCAGACGCTCACAGTAATAGTTGCGGATGTAGGTGCTCATTTCGATAAGGCAAAGCGAGAGGGTGCGATTATCTGGGAAGAGCTCCATGAAAACTGTCTATGGAGAGAGGCAGTACGGCCTAGAAGATCTGGATGGCCATCGCTGGCTGTTCTCGCAACACGCTCGCGACGTAGACCCTAAGGAATGGGGCGCAACGATTGTGGCTCAAGTGTCCTAGCTTCCGAGTCGTCGGCAAACCGGAACTATCTCCAAAGTGGTACGAATGCACGTGGGCAGCGAAGGAGGCGTCCCTACGCGCTTTTGTGGAACTCAAGTTCATTCTAGCGGGGAATTGTGGCGCCAGTGTTGAGTCACTAGTCTGCACAGGCGAGCGGCGACACAGCCGATCTGAGGTGCATCACCTTTGCTCACTTGTGTCCGGACGAACCAAGTTTTCGCTGCATCGATGAACAACTCCGAATATGCCGACTTCTAAAAAGAAAAATCGCCAAGCAGTGACCATCCCGAGAACCATGAAGGTGGCGGCTCTCGACCGCTTCGGACCGCCATCGGTTCTCAAGCTGCACACGTTGCCAGTTCCGAAGCCGGGACCGCAGGACCTGCTGATCGCGCTGCATGCCTCCGGAGTTGGGGTGTGGGACGCGTCCGTGCGGGACGGTTCCTGGCGGCGATACGGACGTCCCAAGTTTCCGCTGGTTCCGGGCACCGATGGTGCAGGCATCGTGGTGGCGAAAGGCGCACGCGTGCGGCGATTCCGGATTGGCGACCGGGTATATGCAGTCGACTTTTCCGATCCGCAAGGAGGATTCTACGCGGAGTTCAAAGTTGCGAATGTCGAGAACACAGCGATGGTGCCGCAACGCCTGGATCTGGTGCAGGCAGGAGCTCTGCCCGTGCCGGGAATAACCGCTCTGCAAGGGATTGATGACCACCTGCGCCTGCGGCGTGGTCAGACGGTTTTGATCTTCGGGGCCTCTGGTGCGGTAGGAACGCTGGCGGTGCAATTCGCTAAACGCGTCCGAGCGCGGGTGCTGGGAACTGCCTCGGGTCGCGACGCCACTTCGCTGGTGCGCCGGCTGGGTGCGGACGAAGTGATCGACCCGCGCTCAGATATTGGGATAAAAAAACTTCGCTCCCTGGCGCTGGATGGTATAGATGCTTTGCTCGCGCTTGCCGGTGGTGAGGCGCTGGAGCGGTGCATCGACATGGTTCGCCGAGGCGGACGTGTGGCATATCCGAATGGCGTCGAGCCGGAGCCTCGCAAGCGTCCCGGAATCCGTTTTCTTGCCTATGATGGCGAGCCCGGTCCGCGCCAGTTTACCAAGCTCGGACGCGCTGTGGCCGAAGCGAAGCTGCGTGTACCCATCGCCGCGGAATTTCCGCTGGCACAGGCTGCAAAGGCTCATCAGCGGCTGGAACGCGGACACATTCTGGGCAGAATCGTGCTGCGAATCCGGCGTAGCAAAGCTTAGCCGGATCACTACATTGCTCTGCGAATCATCTGGAGGCCAGCATTCTATCGGTAGTGTCAAGGAAATATAGCGCGCCAAACGCGAGAACCAAAGCGGCGGCTGGAAATGACAATATTCGCGCGCTCCGCAAAGGCTGCTTCCAATTCGCGGTTGCAAGGAAAAGCAAGATCATCGGCAGCAGCGCCACGATTGACAGCTGAAAGATATGTGCTGCCGCGCCTTCGTCCGGTTGGGGAGGCTGAGCGTACCCGCTAAGTACTGCAAGCAAAGCTGTAAGAGACAGGACGATTACGACTCTGCCACTAACGCGATTAATTTCCTGCCGATGCATGGGTCACTCCTTTCGAGCCTGTTGTCTCCAGATATTCTCAAATACGACACTACCGGAAGCCACCACTTCTTGACAGTGGTAACACACAAGCCTAGCATGGTTTCTGAGCAAGTCTCTCCTTACTCTTTCAGGTTTCCTGAGCTAAGTCAGCCCATCTGAAGTTCCCCCTCTTAGATCACCTGTCAATCATATGGAGGTTGATCATGTTTGCTCGCAATGTATCACTACGCCTGAAGCCGAACACCCTCAGCGAGTTCACCCGCACTTTCGACAAAGACGTAATTCCCACGCTGCGGAAGCAGGATGGTTTCCAGGATGTAATCACCTTTGCTATTCCTGGCGGGGTGGATGTGACCGCGATTAGTCTCTGGGACACCAAAGAGCACGCTGAAGCCTACAGCACGGCGGGCTATCCTGAAGTGCTCAAGTCCCTGGACAGAGTGTTAGACGGAACGCCCAAAGTGCAAGTCGCGGAAGTCATTTACTCGACCATTCACAAAACCGCCGCGTTGGCTGCCTGAGATATTAGTCAATCGGGTGGGGTGGCTATGTCAGCTACCTCTTTTCGGCGGCTGGCAGTCACTCACATTTCACCTCAATTAACCATTAAAGGAGCCTTACCTATGAAGCGTATTCTCGCGATTCCCGTGTTGTGTATGGCTGTGGCGCTGGCTGTCAGCACCCAAGCCAAGGATGTACCTAACGACGTTCAACAGACTCTGATCTCGCTGGACAAGCAGTGGGGCGAAGCCGGGGGCGACACTGCCAAGCTGGACAAAATCATCGGCGCCGACTTGCTGGCTGTCAGTTCCAAGGGCGAAGCCCAGGACAAGCAGCAAATGATTGCCGACAACAAAGCTACCAGCGCCGGTGTGCAGAATGCTTCTTACACGCCAGACCAGTATAAGTTCGAGACGCTTAGCCCCGACGTTGTCGTGATGACGCACCGCGGAACCACCAAAGGCACGCAGAATAGCAAAGAAGTCACTGAGTCGCACCGCAGCCTTCATGTCTTCCAAAAGCAAGATGGCCGTTGGCAAGTAGTGGCCAATGCGCAACTCCCAATAGCACAGTAAAGTACGAATGGCCGCCGGCTGTATCACGCACTCCGGTACAGCCTTGTCTTACTCGCGTAGGTACTCTCGTGCTTATGAAACGGATACTCTGGCGGAGACAACTCCTGGTCCGTGGTCAAAGCGGGAGAAAGGTGCTTCGAGTTGCTCCGGGCTATCGCGGAAGAAACATGCAGCTCAAACTCTTCAGCCCGTCGAGTTGAGCTCTGCTCAGCCAGGACGCGCTCCTGTGCTCGTTTGCCGATGGTCCTCAGTTGTGATTCGTCCATGTCCTTCAAAAACGAGACCACTTGCTTGGAATGCTCGGCGACCAGGATTTCTTCCCCCGTTTGCAGGAAAGTATCCAGGCCCGTCCAGAAATCGGAGACAAGGGTCGCGCCACAAGCCGCCGCCTCAAACAAGCGAACCGATGGAGAAAAGCCAGAAGCCACCATCGCTTCGCGGGTCAGATTCAACGTCAGCCGGGAAGACGAATAAAAATGCGGATGCCAGTGCGGGGAAAGATGGTGAACGTGCCGGACGTTTTTCGGCCATTTGAGATTTGTGGGGTACTGCGGCCCCGCCAGCAGGAACTTCATCTCCGGCAGTTCTGCGGCGACGCTGGTAAATAGCCTGTCGAGCTTGGGTTGGCGGTCTGCGGCATACGTGCCCATGTAGCTCAAATCGCACTGGTAACGCTTGGATCTCTTTCGCGGGTAGTGTTGCTGCGGATCAACCGAGCAATATAGAGGCACAGCCCGTCGCACTCCGAATTCGGATTCCAATTGTTCCAGAAGCGGACCGCCGGTGAAGCTGAAATAGAGATCGAATCCAGCCATCTCAGTTGCGCGCAGAAAGTCGGTTCCACCGGCGCGTAAATTTGCAACTGTGATTGGAGTATCAATGTCGTAGAAAGCCTTCACGGCGGCCTTTGAATCAAGGATCTCCTGCACCGCACTGATCCCATCAGGAAAATAGGAGCCTGCCACGGCTACGTCACAGCCCTCTAGTTCATCACGAACTGAAGGCAAGATGGAATCCCAATTCTCAAAGAGCCGCAAATCGCAGAATCCCGGCTCGGGGAGATCGCGGTTTGAGGCATACCATTCCTGATTTTTTTCAAAGAATACGATGTGATGCCCGCGTTCTTGCAATGCTTTCAAGAGGGCGCGATACGTGGTAGCGTGGCCGTTTCCCCAGGAAGAAGTAACCGACAGTCCGAAAATTACGATTTTCAACCTTGCCCCCTAAGCTTGGGAATAAATAGCTTCCGGGTGGCCGGGCACCTCGGATTCGGAACCAGTGGCAGTAGTGAAGGCAGCTTGCAGAATGCCATCCACCTGGTGGGCCCGCAATTCATACGTGTGTTGCCGCAGTGCGCGATGGTGCATTGCCGAACCGATCCTCGCGGCGGCGGCGGCACCGATCAGCCGCAGATATCTGACCACGTCATGCGCCGAAACCGCCGGCAGAATCTCGAGGCCGGGAACAAAGAACCCTTCAATGCCGTCCCAGACGTCGGTAATCACGCAGGCCCCAGCAGCGGAGGCTTCGAATACTCGAGTGGGCGGCGAAAAACCCACTTGCGCCATGGAGTCGCGATTAATGTTCAACACCATGCGCGCCGAGCAGTTCACGCGGTTATGGCTGCCGCTGGCGACATGCCCGATCCAGCGCACATTGGAGGGAAGCGTCTTCCCACTCCAACCTTCTCCGCCAAGAATAAAAGACATTTCGGGTGCCAGAAGCGCGGCATGAAGAAAGAATTCCTGCACCCGCTGTTCGCGATCGGGAAGACGGTGCCCAACAAATGCCAAATCACAGCGCAGCTCAGGATCGGGCGGGACCGGATGGTGTGTGTCGGGATCGAGCGCGTTGTAGATGGGAAAACAAGCCTTTGCGCCCAGGCGCGAATAGTGATCAACAATCGGTTGTCCTCCACCATAGGTGAAGATCAGATCGTACTCGGGAATGAGTTTGCGAAACGGATCCTTAGGCACATTCTCCAGCCGCGCTAAGGTGGCGGGAGCATCCACATCCCAGAATATGACCCTGGTGCGGCTGGAGCGGCAGGCAAGGACTGCTTGCTCGAGCACTTCGTCGTCCGCGCCAACTCCGCTGTGCTTGATCACGAGTTCACAGTGAGCGGCTTCGTTCAGCAGTGCAGGAATGTCATCGGGAGTGCGATAGACCCGAACATCGGCATAATCAAGCTCAGCGATGTCCCGATTATTCTGCCGGCCATAGATGTCGGGTTCGGCGAAAATGATGCTGTGACCACGCCGGTGCAGGTACTTGTAGATGCCGCGATAATAAGTGGCGGCGCCATTCCAATAAGTTGAGGTCAGGCTGGAACCGAAGACGAATATTTTCATCTTGCCAGCTCCTCGCAGATTTCTACAAATTGCTGGGCGCGATGCGCACAAGTGTGGCGCTGCCGGACGGTTTCGAGACCGTTAGATGCAAGTTCCTTGCGTGCTGATTCTTCTTTGAGCAGGTTGACGATCTCAGCCTCCATAGAGCGCCCATCGGGCACACAAATGTAATCCTGGTTTGTGCGGAATAATCCTTCTGAGTCGGTCCACGGGGAACAGATGAGAGGAACGCCACAGGCCAGCGCCTCAAACATGCGGATGGTGGGCACGCCGCTCAAGCCGTTGGCATAGCATCGCCGAGGAATGTGCAGCGTGAGGAGGCTTTGGCCATATATCTCCTGCGCACTAAGATTCGAGAGGTAGCCGCAATAATTGATTCCTGCTTTTTCTAGTTGTGCTATACCATCTGGCGGATAGCGCACACCGTAGACCGCTTTCCTCGTCTGCTTCAACGTGCTCAGCGGAGCGGCAAGGAATTCCTGTAGTTCGCGAGTTCGTTCTTCGTCGCCCCAGTTTCCTATCCAATTAACATCCGTGGAATTGCCTGAAAACCTTGGATAGAAATGGGCGGTGTCGGCGGCTTCATGAAAGGTCCAGCCTCGACGTGCTTTAAACACCGTTTTATAAATCTGCCGAATTGCTTCCCCAAACGCCAGCACGCCATCGAACTGATCAATTCTGAATTGCGAGATTTGCTTCGGGTTGGTGTACGCGCGGTGATGGGTATCATGAAAAAGCGCATAGAAGTCCAGTTTGGACTTTAGCGTCAGGATCGTGTCTACCACTGCGGGTGAATTCCATTCGTGGACTACGACGACGTCTGCATCGTACAGCTCGCGCTCCGCGAACTGGCGAAAGTCCAGCTCGGAGTAAATCTTCAAATTTAAATCCGGGAATGCTGCGGTGAATTGCTGGACTGATTGTTTTCCCTTCTCGCCTTCCTGAAGCAAATTGATGAAGGACCAGGAATCTTCGGCCTCATAGCAGCGAACCTCATGGCCAAGCCTGGACAGTTCATTGGCAAGCCCACGCAAAAAATGGGCATTGCCATGATTCCAGTCCGACCTCCATGAGTGTGCAAACAGGCGCAGCTTCAAGGAAGTCCTCATGCAGCGGCCTTTGCTAAGGTGAAATTGTTCGAGAGCACGCACACCGCACCCAGGGTCATCACTACGTGCATTCCAGGTCCTCCAGCGGAATGGGCTGTGACTCCTGGATGTCGCTGTAACCTTTATCTCGAAATGTATTGGTGTAGTAATCATGGGCGCGCTCCCAGGCATGATCGTCTGCGACGCCGAACATGCGCGTGTAGTCCGGAGTGCCCGGGAAGGGAAACATTGGAACTGGTTCACTCACCCACACGCCACGCGATTTCAGGCCATTCTGCCAGCTCTGGATGTCTTCGCGACGGTCATGCTCGGTGAGAATTAAATTGGCTTGCACCCATGGAATTCGCTGGCGCGCATAAATCAATAATTCCGACAGCCGCTCCGTAGTCAATCTGCAACCTTTATTGAGTTCATCGCGACCCGCTTCAGTGATCGACTCAATACCGCATTCCATGGAAATACAGTGGGCTTGGCCGAGCAGGTCAAGACTCTCTTCGTTCCACAAATCAATGCGGGTCTGCAAGCCGATAGTGATCGGGCGTTCCGCCAGTCCTTGCAACAGGCGGCGGACGTTGCGGCCGACTCCGAAAATCTCGTCTATGAAATAGATATAATCCACGCCGCGAGCGATGAGCTGGTCGACTTCTTGCAGCACGGCATCCACACTACGTTCACGATATTTGTCGCGGAATAGTGTCTTATTGCAGAATGAGCATGCCCAGGGACATCCCCGGGCGAATTCCAGTTCGGCACCCCGTCCCGAGCCCTCAAAAACGTGGTGACGATGAGAACGTCCTTCTACGTTGTAACAGCTGAAGTCGAGTGGACCCAGGCTCTGCATATTAGTGGCGGCGGAGGACAGCGCAATGTGCTCGCGATCTGCGACCCTCCACGAGCAGCCTTCGATCTGTGCCCACGGAGTGGACGCCAGCTTAGGCAGAAGCTCGTCGGGCTCGCCGGATATGGCGACGTCGCATTCCAGTTTGCGCAACGTGGCTCTCGGTGTTGCGGAACTATGAGGCCCGATGGCCACCTTCACCGCTTGGCCGCTCAAAGCCGCGAACCATTGCTTGGGTATGCGCAACTCAGGCGGCGGACAACGCCAGAATAAGTAAGAAGGCGCGGTCGGGATCACCAGGAAATCGGGAGCGAACTTTGTTACCTGTTGCCTGACGTCGCCGAGAGATAGCTGATCAAGGTGCGCGTCAATCAGCAAAGCTTCGTGTCCTGCTTCGCCAATCTTCGCGGAGGAAAAGAGCAATTCCAGCGGATAATGAGAGTCGGGACAACCGAAGTAAACCGAACCACGAAAGTCCCATGCTGGATTGACCAAGGCGAATTTCACGAGGCGACTCCTGGCAACATCTCGACCATAGACTTGCCAGCGTCCAGCGAAAATCTGGCGGGGGCAAATAACTGCTGGTTACATTTCCACCAATCACGGATGTTTTCCATAGTCTGCGGGACGCTGATTCGCGGCGACCATCCAATGTGTTGTCGCAGCTTGGTAAAATCTGTGAGGTAAATGGATTGGTCACCCGGACGGCTCTCACAGAAGCGGTAGGTCACCCGCTTATGCAGCAACTTTTCGATCCTTTCAATCAACTCCAACAACGAGATCGCATTGTCTGCGCCGCCACCCACGTTGTAGATTTGACCGGCGGTTGTCTCTTGTCTTTCATACGCCGCTTCAAACGCTCGGACTAAATCCTGGACGGCAAGCACATCACGCACCTGACGCCCGTCGCCGTAAATGCAAATTTCCTTGTCTTGCAGCGCTGAGTACAGAAAGTGCGCTATCCAACCCTGGTCTTCGTTTCCAAATTGGTGAGGTCCGGCAATGCACGACATGCGAAATACCACCGTAGGCAAGCCGAAAGTTGTGGCGTAATCATGAACATACTGGTCTGCCGCTCCCTTGGAGCAGCCATAAGGAGAGGAGAAGTCCAGCGGCTGCGTTTCGGGAGTGCAATCGTGCGCCCTGCAGAGCTGTCGCAGAGCTGGCTCGCGGGAGAGCCGCTGCGAGGCAATGTGCCCGTAAACTTTGTTGGTCGATGTGAATAACAGGAACGGGCGTGCTTCTTTGCTGCGAGCAGCTTCCAGGATGTTGATCGTTCCGCCCACATTCACTTCAAAATCGCTTCTCGGATCGCTTACCGAAGTCGTAACCGCAACCTGCGCCGCAAAATGATAGATTTCGGTGGCTGAAGATACCGCTTTCTTTACGGCTACCGCATCGCGGACATCAGCAATAGTGACTTTCAAGCGTCCGGCAGCGCTGGGCGATTGTCGCAACCAGCGTAGATTGTGCTCGACGCCGGAACGCGAGAGATTGTCGAAAACATGAACCCTCGCGTCGGCTTTACTAAGAAGATGGTGTGCCCAGTTACAGCCAATGAAGCCAGCTCCACCAAAGATCAATACCGAACGAAGAGACCCTTTCATGTTTTAACCCGTTTTACGACACTTGAAAGTTTTGCGATCGATCAGGCCACCAGACCGCGTGTTGCCAAGTCTCTGAGCGCGTCCTCGGTGCGATCCTGTGCTTGTTGCGAGCCGAGCCAATTCACCAGTTCCGACATTCCTTGCTCAAAACTTACCCTTGGGACATACCCCAGCGTCTGCGAGATCTTCGAAATATCTGCATAGCAGTGCCGGATGTCTCCGGATCGATACGCACCAGTGATCCCGGGAGGCAGTTCGACTCCCAACAGCGATGCAATTTCGCTGGCCACCTCTGAAATCGAGACAGGTTCCCCGGAGCCCACATTGAGAGCCATGCCATCTGCGTCCGACGATTCCATTGCCAACATATTGGCCTGCACGATGTCGCGGATATTGACGAAGTCGCGCAACTGCGAGCCATCTTCAAAAATAATGGAGGGCTTTCCATTCATCAGGCGCGAAGCAAAGATCGCAGCGACGCCTGTGTAGGGATTCGACAAGGCTTGCCGCGGTCCGTAAATATTGAAATAACGAAGCGCGATCGAGGGAATGTCATATGTCCGGCCAAAGAGCAGGGCCATTTCTTCTTGCGCTTTTTTCGAGAGGGCATAAATCGAGGTGCACTGCAAGGGCTTCTCTTCATCCGTGGCCGTTGGTTGAGCCTCATCATCACAACGTGGGCAAACCATCTCCCAGCGTTTCTGTTTGAGTTGGTTCAGGGAACGCGATTGTGGGGCAATTTCACCGCATTGCGCGCAAAGATACCTGCCCTCGCCGTAAATGGACATAGAAGACGCTACGATCAACTTTTCGGGCTCGGACCCGGTGTCGAGAATTGCTTGCAGCAGGTTGGCGGTGCCCTGGACGTTGCTCTCCATATACCTGGCGATCTCATACATGGATTGCCCAACACCAACCGTCGCTGCCAGATGAAAAATAACATCTGAGTCTCGGACCACATCGCATAGCGATTCGAAATCGCGCACGTCTCCTTCAACGAATTGGGCTTCGCGGGACAGGTAAGTTGGAAATCGATTTCCATGGACTTGCCTGCTTAGGTTGTCGAATATTTTCACTGCATGGCCCTGTTGCAATAGGGCGTCTGCGGTATGGGAACCGACGAAACCCCCACCTCCGACGATCAAGACGCGCTTCATCGTTTATCTCTTAATCCTGCGCACTCGTAACCGGTTGACCGCCTGCAAGTTGATGTATTTCGTTGCGACTGGCCTGAGATGAAGTGAATTGTTTGTAGGATGCCTAAGGTACGTAAAAGAAGTGTTTTAGCAGCTTTGTTGGCCCGGAGAGCACACAGGAATGACGGCCCAGCAGCGGACCACCCCAATCCCGGACTCAGAGTGTATTCTGGAAAACATAAGCCCTGCGGCGTTATGCCACACGCGCTTTTGACCGCAGCATGTGAGCGTCGATGGCCGAAAGCAGGTCTTCAAATTCATTTGATCCATCGTGCCGGACGCCATTGATGAAGAATGTGGGCGTGCCATTGACTCCGCTACGCACACCGCCTTGAAGGTCCTTGCGGATTCTCGGCAAGAATTCGTGATCCGCAATTGCATCCCGCACACCTTCCCGGGGTAAACCCAGCAGTTCTGCAAGTTCGAACAGAAGGGGCAGGCTCAAACGTTCTTGGTTTTCATAGATGCCATCGTGCATCTCCCAAAAACGTCCGCGTGATCCGGCGAACTCAGCGGCCTCGGCCGCGGGTTCGGCGAGAGGATGAATCTGAGTCAAAGGAAAATTACGGAAGACAAACATTAGCTGCGGACCAAAGTGCTTCTGGACTGCTTTGACGACGGGGTACGCGCGCCCGCAGTAGGGACACTCGTAGTCCCCATACTCCACAAGAGTGACGAGGGCATTTTCATCGCCCTGGATGTGATCATTTAGCGAAACTGGAACTTTCAACAGGCTCATTGTTCCTCTTTAAAGAGAGATCTTCCAGCGCCTGGAGAATGCCATCGGCTCCAGGATTGACTGCGACCGGCGAGCAGTAACTCCAAAAAACCTTGCCTTCAGGATCGAGCACGAACAATGCCCGTTCGGCAAATCCGTCTTTTTTCCGGTAAGCCCCATATTTCTTTGCCACCGCACCCTTAGGCTCAAAATCGGCGAGCAGCGGAAAATGCAAATTGCGGTCTCTCGAAAACGCGGCGTGACACCAGGCTCCGTCCACGGAAATCCCGAGCAACTCAGCCTCGTACTTTTGAAATTCGGGGAGAATCTCGTTGTACAGTGCCATCTGATCTCCGCACACCGGACTCCAGTCGGCCGGATAAAACGCAAGGATCACCGGCTTTCCTTGTAGTTCATGCAGCGATAGCTTTTGATCGGGAGTAACGTTTAATGTGAAATCCGGAGCCTGCGTTCCCGGAGACAGAATTCGAGCCATAATTCTCCTGTCAATTGCTGTGTTGGGATCCCAACACCACCTTACCTCAGATGCTATCGGGCGCATGAGCGTCGCAACAATTAGCAGTTAGGATGAATAGCCAATCGCCAGACTGCTCTAGACTCTGGTTTGTCCATCGCCAGCAGCGGTATTACGACTTTTGTGGTAGTGACACGTTTGTCCGCTGGACCGACACTAAAATGAATCGTTGGATAGAATCCCTATGATCGATCCCCAAAAAACAGCACCCTTCACCATTAATCCGCAAGCCCGCATTGGACAAGTACATCTCAAGGTCGCCGATCTTCAGCGTGCCTTGAACTTCTACTCCGGAGTGCTTGGCTTCGAGGTAATGCAGCGATATGGCGAGGGTGCGGTTTTCTTGTCGGCCGGTGGATATCATCATCATATCGCCCTGAACACGTGGGAAAGCCATGGCGGTTCGCCACCACCACCGGGCACAACTGGCCTTTACCATACTGCGATCCTCTATCCCACCAGGGCAGCGCTTGCTGTAGCTTTGCGAAGAGTTCTAGCTGCAAAGATTCCGCTGGAAGGCGCAGCCGACCACGGAGTTAGCGAATCTATCTACCTACGCGACCCCGACGACAATGGTGTTGAATTGTATTGCGACAAACCGGAGAAAGTGTGGCCCCGCACCGCCGACGGCAAATTAGCAATGACCACTGAGAGTTTGGACGTGCACCGTTTACTTAGCGAAGCTCCTCCGGGCATCGAGTTGGATAGCGGTCCGCGAGATCTGTAATTCTGCACTTTCTGCCGCGCATATTGGCGTCGGCCAAGTGTGGGTTACCACGTGATAGACTTCGGCTTCCGTGGAAGTCATGGACCATTCCCAGGAGTCAGAAAAGAATCAGCTTGCCCGGGTCGCCCTATTCCTGCTCGTTTTGCTTCTTCCGCCTGTATCTCTAGCTCAGAAGTCCACGCCTCAAGAAGAACCGACATTCCGTAGCACAACACGCCTGGTAGTGCTGGATGTGGTGGTCACGGATCGCGCCGGGAAGCTGGTCACTAATCTGTCGCAGTCTGACTTTACGCTGTTGGAAGACGGCGTACGTCAGAGCATTGCCTCGTTCGAATCGCCGGAACAGCGGCCCGATGTTCCGGTTTTCGTCGAAGGCAAAAGCAACAAGGCTGAGGCGAAATCTGTGCTGAATGGCAGCACGCCATCCCCTTCTGCTCTGACCATCCTGGTGTTGGATGAACTGAATAGCGAAGTGCTGGATCAGGCTTATGCCCGCTCTGCAATTCAGAAATTCCTTCGCACGCATGGCCCGCGCCTGCGCCAGCCAACATGTCTCATGCTACTCGGCCAGAAGCGGCTCGAGCTGTTGCACGACTATAGCCAGGATGCGAACGCCCTGGTGGAAGCGCTACACCAACGCCATGCTGAGTTACCTTTCGGTCTGATGACCGCCGAAATGAGCGGGGCGGGAGAACGCCTGTCCAAGACGCTGTGGGCGCTGCAACAGGTTGCGGCAGCTAACAATCATTTCGCGGGGCGTAAGAATGTGATCTGGGTCGGGCCCGGGTTTCCGGCGCTCGACTCGATTTTGAGTCTTAATCCAGACGATCGTCATCGGCTCGTGGCGGCCGTCGGCGACGCTACCAATCTACTTTTCGATTCGCGTTTGACGGTCTATACCATCAATCCTCGTGGACTTGAGGCCTCTCCCGTAATGTACGGCAAGTCGCTTGGCGGGGGATTCTTGACTGGAACACAGGACCCTGCGTCAGGTGAGCTTGTGTTCGAAAGCATTGCTCCGGAAACTGGAGGCAAGATATTCCGGCTTCAGAACGATGTGGACGTCGCGATTGCGACGAGTGTAGATGATGGAGCGGCTTACTATACTCTGGCTTACTATCCCAGTAACCGCGATTGGAGCGGCAAGTTCCGTACCGTCAACGTGATGGCGCGGGACCAAAGCTTGCAGGCGCGAGTACGCAGAGGATACTTCGCAGTGCCAGATGCTCCCGCAACCGATAATCAGATCGATACTATGCTCTCACGGGCAGTGATGAATCCTCTTCCCTTTCGAGCGCTTCGTATTTCGGCTTCGGTGAAGTCGGCGGGTCCGCTGGCGGGACGATTCAACATTAAAGTTGATCGCCGCGCGCTTGACTGGCAGTTAATGCCAGACAGTAAACATCGATGTGAGGTCACCATCGTTGTCGCCAGTGTGGGTACTGACGATCGCGTTCACAGCCACAAGGTAACGGAGATGGAATCGTTGGTTGACGACAAACATTTTGAGCGTGAATGGGACAAGCCGGTCACTTTCAATCTAGTTTCAGATTTGCCACGGAGCACCAAACACGTCCGAATCGTGGTGCGCGACGCGCAGAACGGGCATATGGGGACTGCCGATCTGTCACGGGATTCACTACCGGTTCACTGAGCCTAACGTAGGTGAACTTAAGACTGCTACCAATGCCTAACTAGCCAGACTGTTATTCGGAATGGAAACCCACAATCTGAATAATTTTGCACTACTGCCTCACTTACTGGACCTGTAACAGCAGGGGCAATTAGATTAGAAGCCCTTAGATGTCATGTTTGATGTCTGTGGCATGTGCCCTCTTCAGCAATGCTGGGCCAGTCAAGCGTTTCAGGCCGGAGCAGGTCAGTGTAGAATGCCGACGACGATGGTAAAAGACCTTGGCTAAGTGCACCCCAAACCTCATGCCAAAACATCTGCGTTTCTTGGTTCTAAGTCTGGCCTTCTGTTTTGGCTTCAGCACCGCGGACGCTCAAGTGCATTCGACACCAGGAGAGGCCAAGCCGTCCGGGGTGAAGCCCGATTATTCCTCGGAAGCTTTTGTCACTGAGCTAGATTCCACGCGAATCGTCTTTGAGAATGATGGTACGAGCAACCGACAATCAACTGCGCGCGTCCGAATTCAGTCCGATGCCGGCGTTCAGCGTTACGGTGTGCTCACCTTCCGCTACCAAAACTCGACGGAGAGCGCAGATATCGACTACGTTCGAGTACGCAAGCAGGACGGCAGCATAATTTCCACGCCGCCAGAAAACGTACAGGACATGGCCGCGGACATCACTCGTGCAGCGCCCTTCTACAGCGACGTGCGGGAAAAGCACGTGGCCGTGAAGGGCTTAGGCGTGGGTGAC
>WNGL01001264.1_pt1 | contig 36033 bp, 27 predicted proteins | sample 5400591 | NCBI WGS metagenome assembly WNGL01 (sample SAMN13153377, study PRJNA577476) | soil metagenome | isolation source: 80 cm soil or saprolite under Garry oak tree replicate 1 | place: USA:California | collected 2016-06-15
CGGAATAATCGCGGAATTTTTCCGGATGGCCGATTTTCTGGCCGAAGCGGTCGAATTTCGCGAGGGCCTTGGCGCGCGTGGCCTCGGTCATCCAATCGAGCTTTTGCAAGCGGTCACGGAAAACGGCCTTCAAGTCGCCCACCAGTTCGTTCATGCGCGCGCGTGCGGCGGGCGGGAAATTTTTGGCGACATAAAGCTCGCCGAGCGCTTCGCCGATGCCGGCGTCGATGGCCTTCGCCGCGCGCTGCCAGCGCGGTTCCGGCGCCGGCTGGCCGCGCAGCGTTGTGCCGTAGAACGCGAACGACTCGTTCTCCACCGCCTCCGACAAATAAGGCGCGGCGCTCCGCAGGACGTGCCAGCGCAGATAGACTTTCCAATCATCGAGCGGGCGTTCCTTCACGAGCTTGTCCAGCGCGGCGAAGAACTCCGGCTGCTGCACGACGAGGTCGGCCAGATTGTCCAGACCCGACGCCCCCAGAAACGTTCTCACCGCCAGCGACGGGTATTTGCCCGGTAATTCGGCGACCGCGAACTTGTGATAGTTCGCCACCGGATCGCGCAGATCGGTCCGCGATTTGCTGGCCTGGGCGAACGCGGTTTCCAGCGCCAGAATCCTCGCCGCCTGCGCTTGCGCGTCGGGTTTGGTTTCCCCGGCCAGAGTCAGCATCTTCGCGATGTGGGCGCCGTAGGCCTCGCGCTGTTTGGCGAAGCCTTCGGTCAGATAGTAATCCCGGTCGGGCAAGCCGAGTCCGCCCTGGCCAAGGTGAAAGGCGTAAATCGCGCTGTTCTTCTCGTCCTCCCACACTCCGGCCGCGAACATCGCGCCCACGCCGCGCTGTTGAAAGTCGGCCAGCAAGCGCAGCAGTTCGTCCGCGGATTTGAGCGCGGCGATGCGCTTGAAGTCCTTGCGCACCGGTTTGAGACCGAGCCGTTCGAGCCGGTTCGTGTTTATGGCCGAAGCAAAGAAGTCGCCCACCTTGCGCGTGGACGAATTCGCGGACGCTGATTTGTCGGTCGCGCTGGCCTCGAGGATTTCACGGATCAGATGCCAGTTGCGCTCCTGCAACTGCTCGAAGCTGGTCCAACGCGATTTGTCGGCGGGCACGGGATTATTTTTGAGCCAGGTGCCGCCGGCGAACCGGTAGAAGTCGGTGCCGGGATCGACCGAGCGGTCCATCTGGTCCACCGAGAATCGCGGCGCTTTGGGGGGCGGTTCGGCGGCGGCGGACCGCGTTCGGGAGGGGAGCGCAACGCCCGCGGCGGCCAGGCAGATGGAGAGGCAGTTGAGTTTTTTCACGGGCGCCAAGTAAAGCCCAGCCAAGCGGCTGGCACAAGCGCGGAGCGGCGACAGGCGGCTGCCAGAGGTCCTTTGCAACTTCGCGTTGTTCGCCGGGGAGGCATGGTTCCGCCCGCGCGCCGATGCGCGACCCAGAATCGACCCGGCTCACCGCTCCTTCGGCAGCACGTTGACCAGAACCGCGGACGGCGTTGCCGCAGTGCGATAGAGTCGCTGCGTCGCCTTCCGGAAGTCCTCCGGTTTGGCGTGGTAGATGTCGGTGAAGGTCTGCGGATTGCGATCCACCAGCGGAAACCATGAACTTTGCACCTGCACCATGATCCGATGGCCGCGCCGGAAAGTGTGGCACGCGTCCGGCATGAGCCACTCGACTTTGGCCACCCGGCCCGCCGCGAACGGCTCCGGCTTCTCATAGCTGTTCCGGAATTTGCCGCGCATCGCCTCGCCGCGGACCAGTTGCTGATAACCGCCCATTTGGATGCCGGTAGGATTGGGGTCGGGGTTCGGATAATCGCCCGAATAGACGTCGATCAACTTCACGATCCAATCCGAATCGGTGCCCGTGGTCGAGACGCGCAGGCTCGCGGTGATTGGGCCGGCAATCGTCAGGTCCTCCTCCAGCAGGTCGGTTTGATAGGCGAGCACATCGGGCCGCGTCGCCGCGAAGCGCTGATCGTCGAGCATGTGCTCGCGAGTCATGTTGATGGCCACGTTGGGGATGAAGGGCACCGGCTTGGCGGGGTCGCTCACGTATTCGTCGAACGCGCCGGTGTCCTCGCTCGGAGCGGCAAACGAGAGCCGGCCATCGGCGCGGAAGTAAAGGGACTGGACGACGGTGTTCGTGGGCGGCCACGCGTTAAAACGGCGCCACTGGCAGGCGCCGGTTTCGAAGACAAACGCCTCGGGCAGATCGAGGTTCGTGCCGCCTTTGAGGAAGTGTTTGAAAAACGGCAGCTCGATGTTTTGCCGAAAATAGTCGGCGGTCTTGGCGCGAAAGTTTATGTGGCCGAGCTTCAGTCCGTCGTCCGAATGCCATTGCCCGTGCGCCCAGGGACCCATCACAACCGTGTTGAAGATGCCCGGATTCTGCCGCTCAATCTCGCGATAGATGTTCAGGGCGCCGAACAAGTCCTCGGCGTCGAACCAGCCCCCGACCGTGAGCACCGCGGCGTGGACGTTCTTCAGATGCGGCCGGAGATTGCGGGCCTTCCAGAAGTCGTCGTAGGCGCCATGCTGCATCAGCTCGTTCCAAAACGGGATCTTCCCTTTGAAGAAGCGAGCGTCGGCGTTGGCGAGCGGACCGATGTTGAGGAAAAACTCGTAGCCGTTGGGCGTCTCGTAATCGAAGCGTTTCGGGTCCTCGCGCGTCGGCTTTTCGAGTTTCTGCTCGAAATGCGCCAGGAAATTGAAGGCGTGCGGCAAATAGAGCGCGCCGTTGTGATGGAAATCGTCGCCGATAAACCAGTCGGCGATCGGCGCCTGCGGCGAGACCGCTTTGAGCGCCGGGTGGCCGTCGATGGCGCCGCACGCCGCGTAAAAGCCGGGATAGGAGATGCCGCTCAGGCCGGCGCGGCCGTTGTTGTTCGGCACATGCTTGACCAACCAATCGATGGTGTCCCAGGCGTCCGTGCTTTCATCCGTGTCCGCCGGCCCGGCCTTGACCGGCCGGATCGGACGCATGTGCACGAATTCGCCTTCTGATCCGTTGCGCCCGCGCACGTCTTGCAAGGCGAAAATGAACTTCTCCCGCGCGAAATGCGTCAGCGCGTCGCGGGGATCGGGATAGGCATCGACGCCGTACGGGCGGATGCCATAGGGGGTGCGGGAGAGCCAGAACGGGTAATTCGTGGAAGTGTCCTTGGGCGCATAGACCGCGGTGAGGAGCTTCAGCCCGTCGCGCATTGGGATGGGGTATTCGAACTTGGTGTAATTCTCTTCGAGCCAGGCCTTATCCGCCGGCTCCAGCCTGTCGGCGCTGGCCTGAGCCGCAGAGAGCGCGGCGGCCAGGGTAAAGATCGTCCCGAAGCTCGCGACGAGGCGGCGCAGGACACGTTTCCGGCGAGCGCTGGCCGGCGCAGGGTTTTTCATAAGGTCCTCCCTGGGGTTTTCATTAGGGTGTTCGAGCATTCTCACTTTTTATGGAAGCCTCTCTTTACGGCGCGCCCGTTTGCCTGACAAGGTTTAATCTGCGGACTCGGCGGGCCTCAAACAATTTTCTCCCATTAGGCGAAGATAAGCGAGAATAAGCGAAGATAAGCGAAGATTTTCCTCTAATCCCGATGCACGTTCATCCGTGTCACAAATGAAACAAGTGTTACGATCGCTCAAGCCTTTGGATGTCCCATTCATCCGTTGAGCATTTCGGCGCAGCCAACGCGCTCGGCCGACATCGAGGTTCGTCCGCGCCAGTTGTCATCCAACGGCCCGCGCCTCGATCCGGGCTGGACCGTTTTTTCTGGTCGGATTTGGTTTGATTTGGTCGGATTTGATGCGATTCACTCGATCGACTTGGTTCGTTTTGCATCATTTCGCCTATTTCGCATTCCCCGGCGGCCACGCCCAGTGCCCACAGTGGCCGCGCGCAGCGCCTTCATTCTGCCTTCTGCATTCTTCCTTCTGCCTTCCCTTACGCCCCCCGCTGGCTCGCGCGGAGCGCCGGCGTTGGCCCTGCGCTGCAGCCTCCTGACTGCCCGCCTCCTTTGCCTCCGGCTGAACGTCCCATTCACCTTAATTTGCCTTAATTTGCCTTAATTTACCTTTAGCTGGAGGTGAGGTGATCGGATTTGGTCTGTTGATGCTCGCTCCGAACCGGCGGCTTCGCGTCCTCACCATTTCGTGCATTTCGCATGATTTGCGGATATAAAGAGTCACCCGCGCCCGGCTTTGCCTTTTTAGTAGGAGGGGCGAGTTCCACGAGTCTCATTCCTGAGTCTCTGAGTTTCGGCTGTCCGGTTTCCGTCGTCGGATCTCGGCTCCGCGTATGCCTTTGGTTTCCATACCAGCGCGATCCTACCATAGGCAGCGCGCAGTTCCTAACCCACGGTGGGCAATTTGGCGGAAAAAGTGAAGGTGAGGTTAATCGCAGAGTTGCCATTCTGCATTCTGCATTCCGCATTCTGCATTCTTCCTTCATTCTGAAGGGCCTCGCGCTCAGCACCTTGCAACCAAAATCTCGATCCCGAAAGGTGCGTTTCTATAACCGCTTCCAATGCAAGCACTTATCAAATTTCTCACAGTGAGAAATTTGATAACCCCTTCGCCTGGAAGGACTTACAGTGATGTCTCAGCTAACTCTTTACAATGGGGCCAGCCGTGTCGCAGCTCGCCGGGAACCTCGCCTCACCGGTCCCAGCGACGGTTTCCGTGCGAAGCTCCCGCTGAGCCCGATCTTCGGCCTTTTCCCCCGCCGAGGCTGAGCGTGAATCCGCCACCTGGTTTCCTGGCGCAAAATGTCCCGCGCCGTAGCGCAGGCCTCCTCGTCCGCCAGTTCGTGCCGCCTCCAGCCGCGCGTGGGTGTTCGATCATCTCGTCCTTCCAGAAACTTGAGGCAGGATGCCCCAAAAACCGGCAGGCGAGGACGCCTGCCCTAAAACGGCTGTTTGATTTCACGAACCCCGGCGGCGTCGAACCCGAGGCGCCGCTCAGCATAAGAGCAGCGGTTGGCCGGCCGGGTTGTCATTTTTTCTCCGCCCTCGCACTGGGCGGCGGCGTGAGCGGTTTCAGGATTTCTGTCAGCAAGTCCGGTTTCGTCGCATCGCGTTCGAGGTGCGGATACTTCTCGCCGTCGTGATAATCCAATTTGCAGGTCTTGAAGTAGTCTTCGTTCTCCACCAGCAATTCCAGCGGCGCCGCGTCGCTTTTCGCGGTCGTTACTGCGGCCCGCAGGATGGCGGCCGTCCAGCGACGACCGTTCACCGCGACGAGTTTCATCGCTGGGCTTATGCCAGCCTTGTCCGCCGGCGAGCCTGGAAGGATGTCAATAATCGTGCCGTCTTCCTTAAGAGCCTGTTTGGAAACTACGAGGGGCGCTGTTTTCGGGGAAAAGGCCGGATGGCGAGGCGCGACGAAGGAGAATATCCCTGGTGGATCTTCGACTGAGGAGCAACGAAGCCAGACGGCCTTTTCCCCGAAAACCCTCCAAACAGGCTCTAAGGGTCAGGCCGAGGGAAAAGCTCAGATCCGTCAACTTGTGCGCGGCCTCGATGGACTTGAGCATGTCCGGCAGCGTCTCCTGAAAGACCAGCCGCCAGCCGGCGCCTTCGATGCCGCCGAGCGGCGCGCGGGGATTGGCGGCATAGACACGGGTCTGGAAAAACTGACGCCAGTCCAGCGGCGCAATTTCGTTCAGCACGGCCACGACATCGTCGAAGGTGTAGGGGACAACCTTGGGCAGGCCGCCTTCTCCGCCATAGAACTTTTTGCAGAAATCGTCCAGTGAGCGGTGGCCCTGGCTTTGCTGGCGGATCAGGACATCGGCCTCCAGCCAGATCAAATCGCCTTCCGGGTAGAAATCCACGCCCCGCCGCCAGGCGGCGCCTTCGGGCCGGGCGAGGTAGAAGCAATTGGGCGGCCACGGTGGTGTCGGCCAGCGGGCGCCAGGTGCGTCCGGCCTGGCGGTCGAGCCTGGCGGCGTTCAAAGCGAGTGATTGGCGGAAGTTCTCGTTTGTCCAGAGGCCGCAGCGCGCGGCGAGCACTTCGCCCAGGTAATCCGTCAGCCCTTCATACACCCAGAGCAGTTCTCCTCTCATGGGCTGATCGAAGTCTGGTGTAGCCAGCCCGGCGGGGCGGCGATACTTGCCGTTCCAGGAGTGGATTTCCTGCTCGACCGGGCGCTCGCGCAGGCTCAGGCGAAACGACCTCGCGGGCAAACCTTTGAAAGTCGCCGCCGCCCTCCTTCGCCCGCGAACAAGGCAGCCGAACAGGCCTTTGCAGCTTCTGAAAGAGGCGTTTTGGGATGAACGGGTTGCGGCCGCTCGGTCACGCGGCGAGCTTCTGATCCTGAGCAACACCCTGTTCCGGCGGGGGTGGGACGAGCTGTAGCGGCGGTCTGTGACCGCCGGATTCCTGTGCGGCGGCTGGCGCCGGCGAGGGTGCGACGAGGCTCGCGGTTGCAACTATCGCCGCCGCCACCTGTGCGGCGCCTGCTTGCGACGGAGATGAAACGAGGGGTTGTCGGTCATTCGCGAAAAGCTCCTTGAGTCTGATTCTCGCTTCGGTGTGCCCTTTGTCTCCGGCCTTGCGAAACCACTTGGCAGCCTGTCCGATGTCCCGGGCGGTCCCTTCGCCTCCGCAATATATCTGCCCAAGAACAAACTGTGCTTCGGTATGTCCTTGGGCGGCAGCCTTTTGCAACCAAAGCATTCCCTCGGTCGCATCCACTGCCACCCCGTGGCCGTGGAGATACCTCATGCCAAGCGCGTATTGTGCGTTGGCGTGACCCTGATAAGCCGCCTTCCGGTACCACTTAAGAGCCAGGTCGAGGGCTTTGGCCTGACCCTCCCCGCTGTCGCACGCGACGCCCAAACGGTACTGGGCCGCAGCATCCCCCTGCGCGGCCTTCCGTCGTGTATAAGCGTGACAAGCAGCGGAAAATTCCGTTTTCAGCCAGCCGGCGAATTTACGCGCCAGCATCCGCCAGCCCTTGTTTGCGTTTAAGGCTGGCGATTTAAAAGGGTTCAACTTCAACACGCCCACACTATTGTCATCGGCAACGATTTCGCATGATGAAGTACAAAATCCAACGGTTTGAAGCAACGACGGAGAACCCTGACAATGCTTGCAGAGGCAGGGAGAAGGCCACGAGGCAGGGCTGCATCAAGCTCCTCGATTTCTCCCTCTCCTCCATCGGATGGAGGAGAGGGCTGGGGAGAGGAGGTGCGTCTTTATTGGTTTCCCCTCTCCTCGGTCCTCTCCCCACTCGTTCCTCATGGGGAGAGGATGGGGGGCTTGATGCAGCCCTGGCCGCGAGGCGAAAGGCTCCCGAAATCGCGCTGAAACCGCTTAGAAAATCACTCCAACGGTCGGCGTCATCCTGGGCGTGGCAGCGAACGTATCGGCAGGTTGGCTGCACAGGTTGGCGAATCTCCTGGACCGCTCGGCCACCGTGCGGCTGATTCGACCGGTCAACGCCTGGGTCGGCGCATTCCAGAGGGCATAGAATTCATAATCCGTCGGGCTGCGATGATAAACGGACTGGAACCGTTCCATCCGCTGCTCGAGCAGCCTGGCCGTGACCATGCGGGCGGTGATGGGATTGCAATACGCGGTGGAATTCGTGACGGACCGCCACTCGATCTTCAAAACTTGGTAGCGGCTGATTTCTCCAGCCCGGCCCACGACTCGGTCGTTATCGCCCGTTTCGAGCATGGACAAAGCCGAAAGCCGATCCATCCCGAAGGAGATCATCGGCGCCAGAACAAAAAGCAATGCCAGTTTCATGAATACTCATAGTATCGGCTAAGGCGGGAACATTTTCAGGAATTCCAGCTACGAGAATCTACGGTTCGCGCCCTAGGGGATTCCCCTAATGGACCTTTCCTGGGAGAGCCATAGTTATGCGCGTAGTTTGCCCCTTGCTCGGGCGAAGTCGTTCTGCCGCAACAAGTAACGAAGCCGGTGGGACTTTTAACCGGAGCCGAGCTGCCCTGGCCGCCTCGCTGCATTGTCGCGCGCTGGTCGAAGGGCTTACCGAAGTTCCTTCAGACTGTGTCCGGATAATGGGTAGCACTGCGACCCGCCCATGCCGGTCGGCGACTGTATGTGTTTAGCCTGGTAGATGACATCGCGCTGCGATGTCCGCGCCGCGTGCAGCGGCGCGACTCCCTCGCACGCCAGTGTCGCTCGGACGTTCGTTCCGCCCGCAACCTCGCGGGCGGGGACGGCGCGGCGCGCCATCCCTACCATCACGCTAAACACATACCGGCGACTCGCCGACCGGAACGGCGAGGCGGCAGCTCCATAGGAGCGACCTATTTGTAGCAAACGGACCCCACCCAGCCAAAAGCCCCGTCGGGGCGGCATCTTCGGCTTCGATGCCGCTCCTACGGAGCTTTGGTATTTTGCCGTACGCCATCTACAAAGATACCGCCCCGCTGGGGCTTGGAAAGGGTCCTCCCGGCTTCAATTCAACGCCAGTGGGCCAGCGGCTAGGGCTACCCAAAAACGATTTTCCAGACCCGCTCTCAGGTTCGGTCTTCCAAATGGCTGACGAACCGGAGTCGATGAGAGCGTAAACGAACAGCCAATGGGGACACGTACCGAGCAACTGTGCTTGGCTGCTTCTATTCGGGATCAAGCGGGAAGGCCAGGCTGCCCTCCCGAAGCACGGATCCGACCGTTTCGGAGGCAGGCTATTTCGAATCGAAGATCGTGACCGCGTCGAGGTCCTTCCACTTGCCGTTATCCTTTTTGATCTGCGGAGTAGTGCGGCCGATGTATTCCACGATCCGGTGGGCGCCATCTTTCTCAACGACGAAGAATAACGGATCGACCAGTTGGGCGATGATCAGGCTGGTCGGTTCCATCTTGATGCGGACGACCGGTTTCCCGTGCCAGGTGGTCTCGGATTCCTTGACCAATTTGAACCCGACGGTCTCCGCGCGCGACAATGCGATGTAGCGGAACTTGGCCGGCGAGCCTTTCAACAGCGCGTCCCAGTGCGTGACGATGAATTGAGGGATCATGTCATCGACCAGGGTCTCATTTTCCAGGGCTTCGGTGTTGCTCTTTTTCCTGGCCTCGCTGCCCTGGCCGGTCGTGTATTCGAAAAACAGTTTCTCCTTCTCCGGGTTCTTGGGGTCGGGACGAACTGCGACGCGGCCTTTCTCGGAAGTCTGAAGCTCCTCCAGATCGAAGGAAGCGAGTTTGCCCGCCTCATAGACCATCGTCTCGCGCGCGGCGAGCGAGCCATCGGGATAAGTGTATCCGCACACGACCCGAACCGTCGAGCCGGAGCGGGTGGCTGTCCTTTGGGAAGTGAAGAGAACTTTCTTGGGATCGGGCGCCATCTCGAAGATGGTGCCGATCAATAACTTTGGCTCCTCGTAATCGATTGCATTGGTTCGTGAGTTAGCGGCGATGGGGGTCGCGCCGACGCCAGATACGCCGTTGAGCATCCCCAGCAGGACGCCGACGCCCAATGCCATTCGCCAGATGTGATTCGCAATTCCAATCATAGTGATACTCCAGTTCGCCGTGTGGCGTGTTCAGGCAGTCATGTCAAGCAGGTTCGTTGCCAGCGGGGCGCATTTCATCTTTTGTGCTCTGGCCTACACCTTCTCATTAACCCCCTGCTTCAGCTGGGGGTTGGATGACCTGCTCACTCGCCAGCCGTTTCAACGGCTTTCGGCAGATGATAAACCGCTAAAAGCGGTTGCCCGGTTACGGCCATCGCGGCCCACCTTGCTGAAGCAGGGTGTTAATGAAAGGGCTGTAAATACTGCTGTTCGCCAACGATGTCTGCTTGTTCAAAAAGCGCCCGGATTGCTTAAGGTCCATCGCTGGGAAACGAGCGCCGGCCGGCTTGCTTCCGCAAGCAGGGAAAATTATGCGTAGAATGGTCCGCGAGACAAGGCATCGGGAGCCGTGAGTTCTAAATTGAAGCGGCGGGCTTAAAATCCAGTCTAAACGCCAACATGAAAACAGAATCGAGTCTCTCACCTTCAGAACGCATCGCCGGCCTCCTTTTTGGTCGCAACGGCACCGCGCGCGCCCTGACCTGTCCTTCGCCAACACAGCTGCTAACTCTAATCGTGGTCAGCCTGATTCTCCTTTCAGTATCGGCAACTCGCGGCGCGGAGACGGTCAACCGGGTCAACCTCATCCGAATTCCTGGCGGCGGGAAGGTGCTGAAATCCGAACGCAGCGCCGACGGCACAATTCATCTGTTGGTGGACGCCGCTGACGGCCCGCAATATCTGAGGTCGAAAGACGACGGGGGCACGTTCAGCGCGCCGATTGCCATTGTGGATGCGGCAGCGCAGAAACCGGGTCTTAAATTCTCCGGGTGGGACATGGCGGCAGGCAAGGACGGACGAGTGCATGTGGCGATGGGGAACAACGCCTGGAAACTCAAATTGCCCCAGGAAGAATGGAGCCTCTACTACGCGAGCCTCGCGCCGGGTGCGAAAGCGTTCTCCCCTGTGCGGAATCTGAACCGCAAGCCCAGCGAGGGCTTCTCCCTGGCCGCCAATGGCCGCGGCCTGGTGACCGCCTGTTTCCTCTCGGATAAACTTTTCGCCATGGTGTCACGCGACAATGGAGAGAGCTTTGCCGCCAGCGCGGAACTCAATCAGGCCTGGGACCCCTGTAATTGCTGCACCACCAGCGCCGCTTACGGACCGGACGGGAAATTGGCCGTGCTCTATCGTGAGGAAACCAATAACGAGCGCGACATCTATTTAGCTCTCTGGGATCAGGACAGCGCGGCGAAGCCATCGCGCCTCCGCGTCAGCAGCACTCCCTGGAAAATCGACGGCTGCCCAATGACCTATTTCACGATCACTCCCACAGTTGGAGGTTACGTGGCCGCATGGCCGACGAAAGGCCAGGCCTATTTCGCTCGGCTCGATAAGAACGGCGCCCTATTGCCTCCTGGAGAAATCAAAACGCCGGGAACCACCGGAATGCGCACCGGCCTCCTGGCGTTGAGCGCGAACGACGGGGCCACGCTCGTCGCCTGGAAGGACAAGGACGTGTTGGGTTGGCAACTTTACAATCAGAAGGGCCAGCCGCAAGGAAACCCCGGCTCCCAAACCAGCCCCGGCCACGGAGCAGCCGGTGTCGTGCTCCCGAATGGCAACTTCGTCCTCTTTCCGTAATCAGTCGAAGGCAAAGCTACGCAGAGCGTGTTTTCTGTAGGCCGCGTGCCCTCACGCGGCGCTTTCGTGGGTTTTTAAAACACGTTCGCAGATAAAAGGGACCGACAAAGAAGCAGATCGTTATTTCGGAGGCGCCGCTGGTCCGTTCGGTTCGGGCTTTTGAGTCGCGCCCTCGTTGGCTTGGTTCATCGCCTGGGCGAAGACCGCCGCGCCGTTCTTGCCGTAGCCCTTGACGAAGCCGTGCTCGAAGTCAGTGCGGAGCGGGTCGGGCACGTTCACAACTTGCGCTTGAAGGAAAGCGACGAACTGTTCCATCGTCACCGTGCCGCGTTTTAAATCCTTGCCCCACTGCTTGCCCAACCCGTCATACGACAGACCGTAGGGTTCGGCATACGTGCCATAGACGTAAAACGGATACCCCCAGTAAGGATACCAAAAAGCGTCATGGTAGATAATAAACGGCGGATGGACGCAGAAACACTTTCCGCCAACCAGGACTTGGCCGGGAAGACAGGGCGGGGTGGTGCCTTTGGGTGGACTGACTACCGTGAGGGAGCGGGGCTGAACCGGCGCGGCTGCAACCGTCGAACGATGGGCGCTCGGTGGCGCCGACATTCTGCCCCCGGCGAAACCCCCGCCGCGCCCTGGCCCGGCGACACTGTTCGCTCCCGCCAACCCGGCCGCGACGAGCACGGCGAGGGCGCAGACCCAATTCTGAAATTTCAACCCGCACGCCATCGTTTCAGTGTCTGAACAAATTTAGCACGAACTTCCGCCCGCGCAACGGTCATTGCCGATCAAAGACTATCTCTGAGGAGCCTTAAACAACTCGGCGCGGCGCGTTTGCCCTGTCCTGGAACCGAACCGAGCTAGCGCCACGTTGCGGGCCTGAACCGCCCGCGGTCAGCCTGCGGAAAGAGTTGCCGTTTTTTGGTCGTGGTTTATTTGTTTCCTGGAACGAGTTTCGATTTTATGCGGAGTCATCCTCCCGCCAGCAAGGCGCTTTCGCGACCGGAGGTCGCCACGCCAGACGATGGGGGCTGGCTGGCGCCCGCGCCGCGGTCGCGAACCCTTCACTTCTGGCTCCGCTCCGCTCTTATGTTGTTCGCCGCAATCGGACTCGGCGGCTGGGTTGCCAGTCGGGCGTCGGCCGGGGCAAAACCCGGTCCCGCTGATGCGGCTGAACTTTGGTCGTTTCAACCCATTCACGCGGCGATGCCGCCAGTCCCAACGGGCAAAGCTTGGGCGAAACATCCCATCGACGCCTTTATCCTGGCCAAATTGGAACAAAACCACCTGGCTGGCCGGCGGCGGCATTCGGGGCGGCAAAATCATCGGCGCCACCGACGAATTTGGTTTCCGCGCGGTCGAAGATCGGATCCACGTTAACGATCTCCACGCCACCATCCTCAAATTGCTGGGTTTGGAGCACGAGAAGTTGACCTTCCTGTTCCAGGGCCGGAAACAACGGCTGACGGACGTTGGCGGCGAAAATGAATTCGCGCAACGTTTGCTGAGCTGAACGGAATCGATGCCGTGATGCCCTTCGGGACCTCCCTTACAATGATTTTGAAATTTTTGCTGTCCAAGCCGGGATTTTAGGTCTTTAATACCGCCTGATCGTTTTAGCAATGTCGAATGTGGCGGAAAATTGTCAGGGGTGCTCGTTGGAGCGTGCAATTTTGAGACCCGTTTCCTGGGAACGCTCATCACAGGCAGACTAAGACCGCAGCAAAGTTAGGGTTCTATGGGCACAAAACTCTTCGTGGGAAACCTGGCGTTTGACGTCACCGAGAATGACTTGCAGGATTTATTCGCGCAAGCGGGCGGCGTCAATACCGTCAACATCATGCAGGATCGAGCAACCGGTCGCTCGCGCGGCTTTGGGTTCGTCGAAATGGCTTCGGAGGCCGATACGGCCAAAGCCATTTCCATGTTCGGCGGAAAGGAACTGAAAGGACGGGCTTTGACCGTCAATGAAGCGCGTCCACGCGAAGAGCGTCCCGCCTGGGGTGGGGGCGGTTATCGCGGCGGGGGCCAGCGGGATCGGCGATAAGGCCACCCATTGCTAAGGGCGGCGGCTGGCGAAATCGATCTTCACGGTGGGTTCGAGCGGCAGCGGCTCCCGGCGCCCGTTTTCAACGTCGCCTGGGGTGGTCTGATAGGCGGCCCACCACGCGGCTCGCGCCTCCAGTCCCCACTCCGCCGCGCGCGGGCTGGCCAGCAGCGACGCACGCAGTTCGCCGACCGATTGCGGGCGAAGGTCCGGTTCTTTTGCCAGACATCGCAGCAGGGTCGCTTCGAGTTCGGTGCTGACTGGATTGGCGGCGCGCTTGCTCGGAGGAATCGGGGCTTCGGTCAAATGTTTCTGGTAAAGGTCGAAAGATGCCTTCAGGGGTGTGGCCGTAATCATAGACCTGGATCGTGTTGGGATGCGTGAGCTGGCAGGTCAGGCAGACTTCGCGCTCGAAGCGCAGGATCGAGTCCGCATCGGCCCGGTCCGGCAGCAAAAGTTTGACCGCCGTGTCCCGCCGCATCAGGGCATGGCGCGCCCGGTAAACGACGCCCATGCCGCCTTCGCCGATTTTTTCTTCCAGCGTGTATTGGCCCAGTTGTTTGAGTTTAAGCTCGGCTTCGCCCAAACGCCGGCGCCAGCTCACGTTGGCATACGAGAAGAGGAACATGCCGGTGGCGCAAAGCACCAGCAGGAGCGAGAGCGTTACGAACAGGACCTTGAGCACGCGCAACGGCTGGTAGGCTTCCCGGGCGTCGATTTGGGTGGCTACGCCGAAGCCGTGCTGTGGCAACCATCGCCACGCGCCAACCACCGGCACCCCGCGATAGTCGCGCGCAGGCTCCGCGTCCACCCCGCTCCCGCCGGCCACCGCCTCGGCGACGATGTGGGTCAAGGGTTGCGACGCGATGGCCGCGTCTTCCGGCCGCCGCGGCCCTCCACGCGCTTCGCGGCCGGGATCGCTCAACCGCAGATTCAAGGCGGAACTGGCGCCCGGTCGGTTTTCAATCAGCCCCAGCTCCTTGAGTTGGTCGTCGAAGCGGCTTTTGGAAATCATCAGGCCATGCTGGTCGAAGGCATAGGTTTCGCCCGAGGTTCCGGAACGGGCCACCGAAAGAATCCGCGTAAACTCCGCGTCCGGATTGATGATCAATGCCAGCGCGCCACGCACGACGCCGTTGTCGTCGCGGACGGGCGCCGCCACTTGCATGAGGGTAACATCGCCGCGGCGGAAGCGGGCCATCTCGGCGGGAGGCGGGCGGTCTTGGCCCGGGAACTCATTGGTCTCGCGGGCGCGGGATGGCGGGGGACTATTGGGAGGCCAGCCGAAGGGAGGCTCGCCGGTTCGTCTTCTGGGCGGCCTGCCCGGGCTGGGTCGTTTGGGTTTGAAGGGGGTGATGATGACCGGTTGGCCGGAAGCAAACAGCTCGGAAAACTTTTCGGTATGGTCCTCGTGGACCGCGAATCCCGGCCGCGATCGGCCGCCGATGGCGTTGGCGACCACGTAAAGGTTCGTACTGACCAAATGCGCCGTCTCGTAGCCCACTTTTTTGAGGCGGGGTTTGAGGTAATTGGCCAATTCCTCCAGCTCCGGCAAGTCCGGGAGCTTCTGGTGGTTCGCTTCGGCCTGGTCAAACTTGTCGAGGATCCGCAGCGCGAGAGCGCGGACGCCCGATTCGTCGGCGAGGGAAGTGGCCAGCTTGGCCTGGTTGGTCGTCCAGAGATCCAGGGCGGTGACGTTGGCATCCAGGGTCGCGGCCAGTTCCGCCTTTAGCTGCCCTTCGACCGTCCGCCGCAGCCGCGCGTTGCCCCACCAGCCGAACACGGCCACTAATGCCGCGATGGCTAGCGGAACGATCCAGATCGGCTGCCTAAGATTGCGGTCCTCATGCTTCACCACTGAAGGAGACGTTGAAGATGCCGTCTGGGTTTCGTCAAGCTTCCCAACGGCTTGGTCAGCGCACGCGCGAACAGGTAATGCTGCGGCGGCGGAGCGGCCAGGGAAGAATGGCCACTTACCTCTCCGATTCTCTTATCAGCCTGGCCAGATGCTTTTTCCAGATGGGCGCCAGCGTGTGGGTTCCGTGTCCCCGCGTGCGGTCGCTCATCGGGATAAGAACGGCTTGGCCGCGCCTCACCCGTTTGATCTCGCGTTCGAGGACGCCCAGTTCGGGCGGATTGATCAGATCATCGGCGAAGTTGACCGCCAACAGGCGCGCCTGGATGGTCTCCAGGCTGGGACCCGGATCGTAGTCGCGGGAGCTTTCCAGCGCGTAGAGGACATCGTTGGCGTCGAGGTTGTTGAGGATGTTGGTGAGGTGGGCGTCGAGGAATTTATCGGCTAGTTCGAGGGTGGGAGCGTCCTTGAGCCGCTGCACCGGATTGTTGGCCATGAAATAGAGCACCTCCGCCGCAATGCGAAGCCCGTGTGGCTGGGTCTGATAGTCGCCGTTTTGCCATCCGGGATCAGTGCGAATGGCGTCGATGATCAGTCGGCGCCAGAGACGGTTTCGGCCCGAAATTTGCGTGGGCAGGCAGGCCAGCGGCATGAGCGCGTCCATGAAGTCCGGGTGCGTCTCGGCCCAAAGCCAGGTGTGCATGCCGCCCATCGAGGTGCCCATCACCAGCCGCAGATGATTTATTTTGAGTCCTTCGGTGAGGAGGCGGTATTGGGCCTGGATCATGTCGCGGTAACCGTAGCGAGGGAACCGGGCGCGCAACCCGTCGCTCGGCTTGCTGGATTGGCCGTGGCCGAGGTTGTCCGGCAGGATAACGTAATAACGGGTCGCATCCAGAAGCTGGCCTTTGCCGAAGAGTTCGCCGGCAAATTCGGCGCGCACAAAGTTGCTGCTGTTTCCGGTGGTGCCGTGAAGGATGAGGACGGCATTGCGGACGATGCCCTGGTCGTCGCGGCGCGGACTGCCGAAGGCGCGGTAGTGCATCCGCAGTTCAGGCAAGACTTCGCCTGAGTAGAAACGGAAATCCCGGATGACATAATCTCTGCTCGTGGGCGGCGGATAATCGGCGGCCGTTAGCAAACTGCCAGCGGCCAGAAGGAACAAGAATCCGAGGACCACATGCCGTTGCACGCGCGCGACTTTTTTGGAGTGAAATGTTCTGAGGTTCATGCGGAGTGAGCATAGGCAACCGGAAATGACCTGGAAAGCGAGATGTCCGCTCGCGGCAGGCGGGCAGGGGGTCATCAAAAGTGAAATGCGCCCCAACGGCCATTCTCGCCGGCGAAAATGCTTGCCAGGAAGTGGCGGATGGGGTAAGGATACGCCGTGTCACCTAACGTCGTTTTGCGGAGGTGAAGTTCATGCGCACGGTCGGTCTTAAGCCTCACTCAGGGGCGGATTTCCAACGCGGAACGTTTAGCCTGTTCATCATTGGCGTGGCGTTGAGGTTCATTCCGGCTGGAATCGCAGCCGCGCCAGCGCCCCGGACTGCGTCGAGCGGTTCGAATTCGAGCAGTGGCGTTATACCAACCTATTCGTTGTCGGTCACGACACCTGGTGGCGGAAATGGAGTGGATTCCGAATAACTCTGGTTGGGCAGCTTGGCGACCACTATCAATTGGAGGGATCCGCGGACCTGGTGTCCTGGACACCGTTGGTCACGTTGACGAATGCGTTTGGGCTATCGCAATACTCCGAGTCGTTTAAGACCAATTTTTCGAGACGATTTTATCGCGCGCTCTTGTTGCCGTAGGAAGGGCAGCTGGACATGACGAATTCAAAGAAGGGAAACCGAGGCGGCAGCCGGAAGCAAGCGGGCCACCTTCTGGCCGGCATCGTCGCCCCGTCACCGCGACGCCGCGGCCCTGAAACCCTGGATGGGGAAAGAAAACCGATCTCGCAGGTTAGGGACATTTGCGGGAAGAAAATCGAATAGCCAATCCGAAACTCAAAAACGCTTCACTCGAATCCTCTGATCCCTCGTCGCCCAAGGCCCCGGAAACGCGCGGGCGGCGGGCTGTCGGGCCACGGATAAAGTGGCCTGCAATTAGCTTGTCGGAAGCTGCGGTTTCTCTGCGGAGAAGGGTTTTGAACGTTTTCGGCCTTGCATGGCTCTTATATCTGTGCGTTCTGGCTCAGTCGGGTCGAAGCGGTGCGATTGGCTTTTGACGAATCGCCCAAACAAGACTATGAAAGAGGCGTGAGATGAACAGCGGGATCGAAATTCGCTGGAAGCACGCGAGCGGCCTGCTCGCGGCAGTGGTAATTTATTGCAGCTCGATCTTGTTGCTGCGGGCGGGCGACCCGGTCATTTTCTCGAACGAAAAGAGCCGGCTGGAACCACAGCGGCCCACCGATGTCGGCAATGACTTCATCAAGTCATGGGAAAGAACGCCCGGGACGAGTCCGTTCGATGTCGTGGTGCCTCCCTATATGCCGCGGCTGAATCCGGCCGACGTGAAAGCGGAAAAGCGCCGCCAACACGCCCAGGATGAACGCCGGAACTGGCTCCTGCTCGGCGAGGGAGAACTCACGGAAAAGGAGAGCCAGGAAACCAGCTTCGGAGTGCGCGACAAGGATTACCTTGTCGATGGCCTCGACAAGGAAATCGGCAGCCGCGATTACACCTTTTACCCTTTGACCAAACAAAAGACCGCCGGCCAGGACCGCGCCGGCAGCCAGCCCCGACTCCCCGGCCAGTCGCAAACGGCGAACGCCAATCCAGCCAGTGCGCCAAAGGCTGGTTCGTCCGCCGACGCCGACGGTGGGCCGCGGAAGTCCTCCGACTTAACACGAGATCGCGACCCTCAATTCGGCGCGCATACGGCCAGCGAGCTGGATTTGAGAAACATGCTGGACTCCAGGCCCGGCAGTCCACGTCACCCGGACAAGTCCGAACTGACCCTGCGTGAGCTTCTCAACAACGGCCCGTCCGCGGCTTCCGATCAAGCACAGCACCAGCGACGGGAGGAGTTCAGTCGCTTTCTAAATTCTCCTGCGCCCAGCGCTCCTCTGTCCGGACCGGCCGACCCCATCAATTTTCACGGTCCAGATCAGACCCTGCTGCCACTCAATCCGGTGGTGCCGAATGCCTTTGACGCACCCGCCAGGAGTGTTGTCGCCGACTCCTTTATTCCTGGCCCGGACTTTGGCGCTTCCGGCAGTCGTCCTTCCCAGCCCGGCCTGTTTGACTCGAACCCTTCTCGCGCCGGCGCCGCGAACGGTTTCCCCTCCCCTGCTTTGCAGCCCCAGCAGCCCCCGCAGCGGATGCAAGTGCCGACCTTCGAGATGCCCCGACGCCCCAATCTCTTCGCGCCTTGAATCGGTTCGGCCTGCTCACGGCCTTAGTGGCGCTTTGCGGCGCCACCGTTGCTTCGTCGCGTCCCCGCGCCGCCCAGCCGGTGGATCACGGCAACCTGGGCGCGGGCGAAGGCCCGGCGTGGCATCCGGACGGCTACCTTCTGTTCACCGGCGGCGGGCGCATTACCAAACGCGACGCGCGGGGTAACGTCACCGTTTTCCGCGAAGACGCCGGCGGCGCGAATGGACTCCTCTTCGATCAACAGCGCCGGCTGGTAACTTGCGAAGCCGGGCGCCGTCGCGTGACGCGCACGGAACGCGAAGGCAGCATCACCGTTTTGGCGGATAACTACCAAGGCAGCCGCTTCAATTCGCCGAATGATCTGACCCTTGACTCGAGCGGGCGCGTTTACTTCAGCGACCCGCGCTACGGTCCGCGCGATGACATGGAAGTGCGCGACGCTCGGGGGCGGCTGGTTGAAGGGGTCTATCGCATTGATGCGCCGGGGCAGGTCACGCGAATCATCACCCACGAGGTGGAGCGTCCCAATGGCCTCCTGGTTGGGCCAGGAGATGAATACCTCTACGTCGCCGACAACAATAATAACACCGTCGGCGGCGCGCGTAAATTGTGGCGCTTCGAGCTTCGGACCGACGGCTCCATCGAGCCGCGCCACCGCAAACTGATCTTTGACTGGAAGGACGCGCGCGGCCCCGATGGCTTCAAAATGGACCAACGCGGGCGGCTCTACGTCGCGGCGGGCCTGAACGCGGCGAACCCGCCGTTCGAGACCGCCGCAAAATTCCGCGGCGGCATTTACCTGCTAACACCGCTCGGACGGCTCTTGAAGTTCGTGCCGATACCCGACGACGAAGTGGCCAACTGCGCGTTTGGCGGCGCCGACCTGAAGACGTTGTTCATCACCGCCGGCGGTCATTTATGGAGCTGGCGGGTTGACACGCCGGGGCGAGTCGCGTTCGCGGGGAATTGAGCTGCCGGCAGAAATTCCTTTTATCGAATTCACTTGCCGGCCGTGCAGACGCGCACAGAATGAGTCCCGTGTGGGAAGCGTCGCGCGAGGTTGGCGGATGCGCCTTGACGAGGGAGGACGCCCTCACCCCGTCGCTGCGCGCGGCCACCAGCTCCCCCGGGAGAGGGAGAATCGGAAGCGGTCGCTAGCAGGTTCGGAATCCCGGTTTTAGGCGGCACGTGCGCCGCGCCGGCTAATGCCGGGACTCGGAACACCGTTACTTGGGCCCATAGCTCAGCGGTCAGAGCAGGCGACTCATAATCGCTTGGTCGCAGGTTCAAATCCTGCTGGGCCCACCATACTTACGACCGGGGAGGTTGGTTTCTGGGCCGCTTTTGAGGAGCGTTTTTCTAGCGAAATACGGCTGCCAGTTTTCTCCATTCGGGTTTGAGCCGGGCACCGGGTCTGGTTCAGGCGATAAGAGGGAAGCGAGCTTTTCCTCGAAACGTAAAGCGAATAACTTACCATTTCAGCGTTCGTTCACGTATCGTAACAGCTCACTTCTTGGAATCAGCACTCGGCGAAGGGCGGCCAATGTATGAAGAGCTTTCCGTCGCACGAAGCGTCGAACCATTTCTTCACAAACACCCAATTCAGCGGCGCTGCTCTTTACGTCGAGGGTCTGACATTCGATGGTTGCGATTGCGCGCATAACTCATCTTTCACGAATGAACAGCCTACGACTCAGCGCAACTTCTTTGGTGTAGCTGATACACAATGCACAAGCATTAGAGATGAGAATCTGCGTTGTCGCAGCCTACGGCGCAACGACGACGATGCGGAAACCGATGTGGTCCGCTCGCCGCTGCGGCTCGTACCGCAGGCGGTAGGCTGACCGACAGTATTTTCCGTCGTCACCCCAATTGCCGCCCCGGCGAGCGCGCGAGAATGTGCCGTCCCGGTTCGCCGATCCTTTGATGGCGGACAAATCGGGATCGTCACCGCCCGGCAACTTTTGATGATACCAATCCCGGCACCACTCGAAGACGTTGCCGTGCATGTCATGCAGGCCCCAAGCATTGGCGGGATAGCTGCCGACTGGCGTGGCTCGATGAAGTGACGGTCCCGCCTCGGCCCCGTTGTACGGCTTCTCCCCGTGGAAGTTCGCCTGCTTGCTGCTCAACTTATTGCCGAATGAAGTTGCGGTCGTCGTTCCGGCCCGGCAGGCGTACTCCCACTGCGCTTCGGTGGGAATTCGGAATTCCCATTCTTTGGGATGATCGCCGGAGGCGTGCGCTTGCTCGGTTAGCTTCTTGCAGAATTTCTCGGCTTCGTCGAAGTTTACTTCAACGACCGGGAAGTCGTCGCCCTCGCCGGCCGGCTGCTTGCCGGGAAACTCACCGACCACCCGCTTCCACTCGCCTTGCGTCACTTCGTACTTCCCGGCCCAAAAGCCCTTGGTCAGCGTCACCGCGACCTGCGCCTCGTCGGGCTGCCGCTCGGCTTCGTTGGGCGGGCTGCCCATGAGGAAGCGACCGGGCGGGCACCAGCAAAGTTTAACGCCACCGACTACGCGCTCATCCCCGGCCTTTGAGCCCACAAAGGACGCCGGCCGCGCGAGCGACAGGCGGGAGTTTGGCGCTAGACGGTCGTTATGCCGAGTGGAGGCGCAACCGCAAAGGATCGCCACAGTAATCAGCATGATCGGCGCGCGAGTCATATTCACAGTCCGGGTCGGCAACCAGATTTGATGTAGAAAAGGACAGAGACAGCAAGCCGAAAGGACCAACGCAAGCGTCCCACGGATGCGCGGAACGGTGAATCACTCGACGCGAACACCCGCTCGACAAACGCGCGGGGCGTATAAACAATAACATCCCAGAAGGACGCTGCCGTTGGCCCACCGCTAGTCCGATGCGCTCTCACCTCTGACGCGGGCCAATGCACCAGAGGCGCTTGTCGGTGCGGATGAAGATGTCGCCGTCGGAGAGGGCCAACGAGGCGTTCATGGGTTCGCCACCGATGGAGTTGACGGCGAGGAGAGCGAACTGCGGCGCGGCTTTCAGCATGAAGACGTCGGCGTTCCGGTTCGGCACGAATTGAGGAAGCACAAGTTGTGGTAGAGAACGAGTGAAGAGGCGTATCTCGATTATTTCCTCAAAATAGGGACGCCGGCTGCCGACATTAACTGCAAGGAGGGTCCGTAGTGTTCGGGCCCGGTTGCATTGATGACGGCAACCGGGCCTTTAATTTGCGGCGATATTACTTTTGCGCCACGCTGGTGATTTCGCCGCTCTCGAGTTTGGTCCGCAGCCGCTGCCCCGCGCGCACCGCCCGGGCGGCGCGAATGATCTTGCCGGAGCGGGCATCCATCGTGATGGAATAGCCGCGCCCCAACGCGTTTTCGGGCGAGAGCAGCCGCAAGCGCGACTCGAAGCCCACCAAGACATTCCGCGCTTCCTTGCACTGAAGCCGCGTGCGCTCGCGCAGCCGGCGCGCCAGATCGCGCAAGCTCTGCCGGCGCGGGAGCACGAGCAGCGAAGGTCTCAATCGGAATAATCGCTCTTGCAACGTCCGCCAGGCGGTCCGCTGCTGGCGCAGGCCGCTCCGAACGCACCGCACCAGCGAGGTCTGCAAATCATCCAGCACTTGCAGTTGCTCGTTGAGCAACCGGCGTGGGTGGACGCGGGCAAGGCGTTGCGCCAGTTGCCGCGCCGCATCCTCCTCCTGGCCGAGCCGTTGCCGGAGCAGCTTGCCCAGATATTGCGCGCTGTCGGCCACGAACGCCCGGCTGGAAAACGCCCCTTCAGTGATGATCTCCGCCGCGGCGCTGGGAGTGGCGCCCCGCGCGTCGGCGACAAAGTCGCTGATGGTGAAATCAATTTCATGGCCGACAGCGGAGATGACTGGTGTCGTTGACTCGAAAATCGCGCGTGCCACTGGTTCTTCGTTGAACGCCCACAAGTCCTCCAAACTGCCGCCACCGCGAGTAACCAGAATCAGATCCAGCTTGCGCTGCGAGGCCGCCAGGCCGCCGGGCAGCGCGGGCGCCGCCGCGGCGCTCCAGTCGTTAAGCAGGCGGATCGCAGCGGCGATCTCCTCGGCCGCCCCCTGCCCTTGCACGCGGCAAGGCGCCAGCACGATCTCCAGGCCCGGTTGACGCCGTTCAATCACGTGCAGCACGTCGCGAATCGCCGCGCCGGTCGGCGAGGTCACCAGGCCGAGGCGCTGCGGATAGCGCGGCAGGGGCCGTTTGCGTTCGGGAGCGAAAAGCCTTTCAGCCTGGAGTTTTTGCTTTAATTTTTCGAAGGCCAGTTGGAGCGCGCCCACGCCCCGCAATTCCACCGAGAGCACGCGCAACTGGTATTGACCGCGCGGCTCGTAAACCGTGAGTTCGCCCTGAAGAATCACCTTCTGCCCGTCCTGCAACAGCTCGCGCTGGGCCGCTGCTTCGCCGCGAAAGACGACGCAATTCAACTGCGCATCCGCATCCTTGAGCGTAAAATAGACATGCCCGGAACTTTGCGCGCGGCAGTTGGAAATCTCGCCGGTGACCCAGATCAGGCCGATCTCCTTTTCCAGAATGCGCCGCACCGTGGCCGTCAGTTCGGAGACCGTGAGCACGCGGCGGATGGCTTCGGCTGGGAAGAGTTCACCGAAGTCCCACTGCGATTTCACGTTTTTGGCCATGATCCTGTTGGCTGGCGGCGAGGTTCGTCTTTCACGCGCCCTCAGACGCCTTCAAACTCTCCGAAATCCGCTGGATGCGCAACGCCCGGCCGCTCGCCTCGTCAATCTCCACGACCGCGCCCTGCAAGAGCACGCGCTCTGTGGCGACGCCAAAGCGCTGCGGCGTGTTGGTAAGGAAGCGCCGGATGATCGGCTCGATTTCCCGGCCCAACACGCTTTCATGCGGGCCGGTGAAGCCCGCGTCGGTCAAGTACGCCGTGCCGCCGGGGAAAATCTGTTCGTCCGCCGTCTGCACATGGGTGTGCGTGCCGATGACCGCGCTCACCCTACCGTCGAGCATGCGCGCCATGGCGATCTTTTCCGAAGTGGCTTCGGCGTGCATGTCCACGACGATGATCCGGGTCTCCTGGCGCAATCGCGCTGCCTCCGCCTGGGCGAGCGGGAACGGATTGTCGAGGTCGGGCATGAACACGCGGCCCTGCAGGTTCATAACGGCGAAGGCTGGCTGGCCGGGAAGCTGGAAGACCCGTCCCCCATGCCCGATGGTGCCGGCCGGATAATTCAGCGGCCGGAGAAAACGCGGTTCGGTTTCGAGGAGTTCGGTCACTTCCTTCTGGTCCCAGAGGTGGTCGCCGGTGGTGATCACTTCCACGCCCGCGGAAAAAATCTCCGCAGCGGTTTTGGGGGTGATGCCGGCGCCGCCGGCGGAGTTTTCACCATTGGCAATCACGGCGTTCAGCGAGTGGCGTCGGCGCAACAGCGGCAGGAGTTGTTGCACGGCGCGGCGGCCCGGCTGGCCGACGATGTCGCCGATGAAAAGGACGTTCACGGCGCAAACAGTAATGAGGGCGGCATTGCGATCAAGCAAAACGCCACTTTTCAAAAACCACTCGTCACGCGGGCGAGTTCCGCTATAAAGGGCTTATGACGAATCGAGAAGTGATTGGCACCCACCAGAAGGCCCTGCAGATAAACCTCGACGACACCAAATATGGCACGTTCGCCGAAATTGGCGCGGGGCAGGAGGTGGCGCGCTGGTTTTTTCGCGTCGGCGGCGCGGCGGGGACCATCGCCAAGACGATCTCCGCTTACGACATGACAATCAGCGACGCCATTTACGGCGCCGCCGAGCGTTATGTGACCCGCCAGCGCCTGCAAAGCATGCTCGATCATGAGTACGGGCTATTGTTGGAACGGTTGAAGGACAAACGCGGGGCCACGACTCGATTCTTCGTGTTTGCCGATACCGTTAAGGCCCGCGGTTACAAGGCCGTGGACGATTCGCACGGCTGGCTGGGTATTCGGTTTCAGACGCGGCCCGGGTCCGAGCCGGCCCAGATCATCATCCATGTCCGCATGTTGGACAAAGAAAACCTCCAGCAGCAGGAAGCGCTTGGGATCGTCGGCGTCAATTTGATTTATAGCGCCCTCTCCCTTCACGGCAAGGAGACGCTCATCCCCGCGTTGCTGGACAATTTGACGCCCGATCGGGTCGAGGTGGACATGATCAAGTTTTCCGGCGCCGGGTTTGATAAAGTGGACAATCGGCTGATGGCGCTGCAACTGGTTCAACAGGGTTTGACCAGTTCGGCGATGTTCACGGCGAACGGGGAGGTGGTGCAGGCCGCGGAGGTGCTCTACAAGAAAGCGATCCTCGTCGAGCGCGGCAGCTTTCGGCCGGTCACCAAAGTGACGCTGGACATGCTCGAATGCGCCCAGGCCCAATTCATCCAGGAACCCAACGTGCAGGGCGAGCCGGCGGTGGTGCTCATGGAAATGACGCTCAAGAACCTGACCGATGGCGGCCAGATCGATCATTTGGATTTCCTGGATCGGGTCGATATCCTGGGGGCGCTGGGCAAGACCGTGCTGATTTCCAACTTCGCCGAATTCCACCGGCTGGCCGCCTACCTCTTTCGCTATACTAAAAAGATGATCGGCATCGTGATGGGCGTGCCCACGCTGCGCGACATCTTCGACGAAAAATATTACGCCGACCTCGAAGGGGGCATCCTGGAGTCGTTCGGCCGGCTGTTCAAAAACGATTTGAAGTTTTACGTCTATCCGCTGCAGGACCCGGCCACCGCTTCGATTATCACCTCCGGCAATCTTCGCGTCGCGCCGAATCTGCGCCATCTCTACGCCTACATGATGGAGAACCTGTACATCCAGGGCCTGCGCGACATCCACGAGGAGTGCCTGCCGATTTTCTCGCGCGACGTGCTGGCGAAGATTCGCAAGGGCGATTCGAGTTGGGAGAACATGGTGCCGCCCCAGGTCGCTGGCTTGATCAAGCAACGCAAGTTGTTCGGCTTTGCCGGGTGACACGATTGCCCCGGCCAAACCTCCGTTGCTCAATCGGGTCAAACATTGACACGGCTCGAAGGGTCCAGATGATTGGCCCATGACACCGCACGAAGTGAGGCCGCGAGGCCCAGGAAATTCGCGGGCGCCGTGGGGGCGGCATCGCGCCGCCGCAGTTCTTCTCCTGGTGGTCCCGCTCCTGGCGCTGGTTTCGTGCAAACCCAAATCCAGCGATGAATTCCGGCGCCTGACCAACGTCGGCAAGAATTATTACGACCGGGGCCAGGGCGAAAAGGCGGTAACCACCCTCCAGCAGGCCCTCGCGCTGGCGCCATCGCTCCCCGACGCCCACCTCAACCTGGCCAACGCGTTGCTGCTCGCCAATCAACCGGACAAGGCCCTCCAGCAAACGCAGGAAGTCCTGGACCTGGACCCGAATTCGGCCGCCGCGCATTACCTGAAGGGTTGCGCGCTGCTCCGTCTGGGCAAATCCGAACCGGCGGTCAAGGAGTTGCAGACGGCCAAGGACATCGACCGCACGATCAACGCCGTCACTTTTCAATTAGGTCGCGCGCGCCAGCAGTTGGGCCAATTCGAGACCGCCATCGCCGATTTTCAAGAGACCGTCGCGTTCGAGACGAATCACCCCGCCGCCTACTACACCTTGGCCCAGGCCCTCCGGCGCGCCGGTAAGACCGACGAAGCGAACCAGGCCCTCGCGCAACATGAAAAAATCCGGGCTGGGCAAGCGGGCCAGCCCACGGACGCCGCGGCCTTCGAGCGCTGCACCTATACCCTAATCAAGATCGCTTTCACGCCCGAACAACCCGATCCCGCCGGCGTGAAAGTGAGGTTTGTGGACGCCACCGCGGCGGCATTTGGGCCGGGAGCGAACACTTACCGCGGCCCGGCCGGCATCATCGATTTCCAACACGATGGCCGCAACAGCCTGTTCGTGGTCGAAAGCAACGGGTTCCGCCTGCTCATCAATAGCAGCGGCGTGTTTCAACCGTCCGAACAATTTCTGCCCGGCATCGCTGGCGCGAAATACAGCCGCGTCCTGGTCGGCGACCTGAAGCACGAGCCGACCGAGGACGTGATGGTCCTGGGTGGGAACCAGACGGAGGACATGATTGTGCTGGGCGCGCAAGGCTCGCATGTTTTCAACTTCACCACCAACGGCGCGGTCACCGAAGTCACCGCGCGCGCGAACCTCCGCAATCTCGCCGCGACCAATGGATTGCTGGCGGACCTGAATTTCTCCCCCAACCTCAGCCTCCTGACCCTCGGCGCCGAAACCGCCGCCATGCGCTTCTACAGCAACCTGGGCAACATGTATTTTGTCGAGAAAACCGCCGATGCCGGCTTCCCGCCTGACCTGGCCGCGCCGCGCCAACTGCTCCTGGACGACTGGAACGGCGATGATTTGCCGGACCTTTTCATCGGGCGGGATGGCCAGCCGCCCTTGCTCCTGACCCGGCAGCGCGGCGCTCCGTTCACCGCCACCAATTCGCCGGCTGACTGGCCAGTGGGGAGCGTGATTGCCGTCGGTGATTTGAACAACGACCTGCGCCCCGACCTGATCGTCGCCACTAAGGAGGGCCTCGTCTGCGTCTTTAACGGCCAGTCGGAGCGGGCGACGATTCCGCTGGGCGGCTGGCCGGTGACCAGTCTCACCTTGCTCGACTACGACAACGATGGCTGGCTGGACATCCTCGCCGCCGGACCCGGCTTGCGCCTCTGGCGCAACCTCGGCAACGGCAAATTCCGCGAAACCACCCGGGACGTTGGCCTCGAAAAAATCGGCCCCGTCGAGTCCGTGCTCGCGGCCGATTTCGACAACGACTGTGACACCGACCTGTTAGTGATTCTCGCCGACCAAACCTTGCGATTGCTGCGCAACGACGGCGGCAATGCCAACCACCAACTCAAGCTCCGCCTGCTCGGCACGAGGTCCAACGCGAGCGGGATCGGCATCCGGGTCGAGGTGGACGCAGGCGGTTTGCGGCTGGCGCGGCGGGTGATGAGCCTGCCGGTCGAGATCGGCGTCGGCCAGCACAAGCAACTCGACTCGCTGAGCACCCGCTGGCTCGGTGTGAACCCCACGACGCTGGATGTGAAGGTCGATCCCTGCGCGCTGCTGACCATCATCGAACTGCAGATCCAGGACACCTCCTGTCCCTATCTTTACGCTTGGGATGGGAAACGATTCCGCTTCGTGACAGATATCCTGAGCGCATCGCCACTCGGTCTGCCGGTGGCTGAAAATCGCTACGTCGAACCGGACGCCGACGAATATGCCTGGATCGGCGACGAAACCGCGTTTCCGCCGCGCGGTGGGAATTACGTGTTACAGATCACCGAGGAAATGCGCGAAGTGCTCTATCTCGACGAAGCGAAGCTGGTGGCCGTCGATCATCCGGCCGGGACCGAGATTCATACGACCGGCAAGCTCCGCCCCGGAAAACCGATTCCGCCCGGCGAATTGATGACCCTCCACCGCCGCCGGCCGCTCCTCAACGCCACGAGCCTCACGGGCGCAGATGTAACGGCGCTGCTCGCGGAACACGACGGGAAAGTTTTGTCGCCGCCCAAGCTGCGCGTTCCGCAGTTGCGCGGCCTGGCCGAACCGCACGGGGTGACCTTGGATTTCGGCCCGCTCGCCGTCGATCAACCGCTGGTGCTCGCGCTGACCGGCTGGCTGAAATTCGGCGGCGCGACGGCGAACATGGCCGCGTCGCTGGACGCCAGCTTGCCGTTTCCGTTTCCCCGGTTGGAAGCGGAAACCGGCGGTGAATGGAAGCCGGTCGATGTGGTGGTGGGCGCGCCGGCGGGCAAAACGAAAACCATTTTGGCCGATCTCGCCGGCAAGCTGCCGCCCGGCAGCCGCCGCCTCCGCCTGACCACGGCGTTCGAGATCCATTGGGACCGCATCGCCCTGTTCGAGCGGCGCGACGGGGCCGAAACGCGGATCACGTCGCTCGCGCCCAACGGCGCCGACCTGCACTGGCGCGGCTTCGGGGAATTAGAGGACGTGCCCTGGTTTGCACCGCAGACGCCGATTTACGACCGCGTAACTCCGAACCCGCCATGGCACCTGACGCCGGCCGGTTGGTGCACCCGTTACGGCTCGGTGGATGAACTGATCAGCCGGCGCGACAATGCGCTGGCGCTGATCAACAGCGGTGACGAATTGACGCTGACTTTTCCGGCGAGCCAGTTGCCGCCGAAACCGCCCGGCGGCGTCCGCGACTTCTTCCTCTACTCAGTCGGCTGGGACAAAGACGCCGACTTTCATACGAAACTTGGCGGCACGATCGAGCCGCTACCCTGGCACGGCCTGGACGCTCAACGCTACGGCGAACAACCGCGCCCGGCCTTCCCGAACGACCAATGGATCAGCAAATACAACACGCGCTGGGCCGGGCCGTACACGCTCACCCGGAAACAGTAAATCGAGGGCTGAAGTGGATTCCTGAGCTCGTAATCACTATTGAGTCCCACAACCTAGAAAGGCAATTGAACGGATGGCCACAGAAGAAAGAGTGCTTTGTTTTGAGCGGAAACTTCTCGAAGAGCTGGGCGTTTTTCAGGGCCTCAGCCTGGAAGTTGAGAAATACCTGCCCGTTGTCACCTCCATTTCAAAGTTGGTGTATCTGAACCGCAGTGACGCCGAACAGGATAGGCGTTACAAACAGCTCATCCCTTACGTCCTGTTGATCTGTAATGACAAAATATTACGATATCGACGGGGCCGCGGCGGCCAGGAAACACGGTTGCACGGATTATTCTCCGTGGGCATTGGGGGGCACATCTCAGAGGAAGATCATGGACTTTTCTCAAACAACCGCGGCTACCAGGAGGGTATGCGGCGGGAACTGATGGAGGAGGTGGCCATTGATGAAATGAAAGAGGCAGCCGTTGCGGTAATCAATGATGACAGCACAGAAGTTGGGTATGTGCATTTTGGAGTCGTCCACGTTATGCGCGTGGCCAACGAGAACGTCGCGGGCCGCCGCAGCGGCGTCGTCGGCCCTGAGTTTATCCCGATGGTGGACGCGGCGAAAGATCCATCAGGTTACGAATCATGGTCCCGCTTTTGCCTGGAACATCTCGCTTTGCTGCTGTCCAAAGCCGTTGCTTCCGGCGTCACGATTCCCGAACAGGTTATGGACTGATCATCCCCGCATGTACTAACCAGTGGAGGGTTACTTCACGCGGTATGAGTATGCGATTGGACAACATCGTCCCGTGGGGGCGCGCGATGCGGGAATATGAAGAGATGTTCGACCTCACCGAGACCGACCTGCGCCGAAAGATTCTCGGCTGCGGCGATGGCCACGCGAGCTTCAACGCCGAGATGACGAGGCGCGGATTCCCGGTCATCTCCTGCGATCCGGTTTACGCGCACAGCGCGGTGGAAATCGAGCGCCAGTTCGCGCGCAGTCTTGAAGCGGTGCTTTCGCAAGTGCGCGCGAATCCGCAGAATTACGTGTGGAGTTTTCACCGCGACGCTGACGCCCTCCGCCAAAGCCGGGAAGCGGTGATGCGAACGTTCGTTTCGGATTATCCCGCGGGCTTGGCCGCCGGACGTTATGTCCCCGGGTCATTGCCGTCGCTGCCGTTTCCCGATGGCCGGTTTGATTTGGCGCTTTGCTCGCATTTGCTGTTCCTCTATTCGGAATTGCTCTCCCTGGACTTCCATCTCCAGGCGATTCGAGAACTCTGCCGCGTGGCCGGTGAGACGCGGATCTTTCCACTGGTTGGATTGGACTGCGAACCTTCACCGCACCTGGCGCTGATCCAGGAAAAGCTTGGCTCGGCAGGATTTCAGGTGGAAGTCAGGAAAGTGAAGTATCAGGTCCAGCGGAACGGCGACGAAATGATGAGTGTCAGGCGGAGCGGATTCACCCGAGAGTGACGGATACAGGAGGGGGATTCCGTCGGCGGGACGCCGACGGGTGCGACCGAGACGGTCGCGCTCCCCTTTGCTGCGCCAAGGATTCGGTATGACACATTTATGATCGCGGAGGATTGAATGGAACCGTTGGGCGGCGCCCTTTCAGGGCTTGAATTCATTTTTATTCGTTGACCCAGGGCGGCGATTCGCTTGCCCTGGGCTATTGAATTTCGGGCTTTCAGCCCTGGGATCGCTTTCAGACTTCCGACCTTTTCAGCAGGCCGCCAGGTTACCGGCTGCGGCGTTCGCGCCGATTCCTGTATCCACCCCGGCTGACATCGCCCGGCCAATTTTCGCTTGAGTCTGGCGGGATTTCTGGCGTCATTTGGATCGAACCGAAATTCATCGCGCCGGACTCCGGTGCGCTGACCAGAATCACTGCGCTAACAATGAAGACCTTGACCCGCCCGCTCCTTGCTCTGACTTTGACGACTTCGCTGGCGTTGCTCGCCGCGGACAAATCCAAAGTCGAAACTTACCTCGATCCCGAAAAGGCCGGCCCCGATTTTGTCGATCAGGGCGAATACCTCAACGATTGGGGCGGCGCGCAGGTCATCGCGCTCGGCGAGGGGAAATTCCGGCTGGTGATCTTGAAAGGGGGATTGCCCGGCGCCGGTTGGGACAAGGAAGTCCGCCAGGAGAGCGAAGGCAAACGGGAGGGCGACAAGATCGTGTTCGATAAGAGCGAGAACGACTTTACTCACCGCCTGGCCAACGGCGTCCTGACCACGACCACTCCCAACGGCGACGAATACAAAATGAACAAAACGTCGCGCGCCAGCCCCACTCTCGGCGCGAAACCAACGTCGGGGGCGATCATCCTCTACGACGGCACCAGCGCCGATGCGTGGACGGGCGGCCACCTGGACGAACGCCGCCTCCTGGCCGCCGGCACCAAGAGCAAGCGCGGCTTCACCAACTTCACGCTGCACGTGGAATTCCTGCTGCCGTTCAAACCGCTCGGCCGCGGCCAGGACCGCGGCAACAGCGGCGTGTATTTGCAGGACCGCTACGAAGTGCAGGTGCTCGACAGCTTCGGCCTCAAAGGCGACAACAGCGAGTGCGGCGCCATCTACTCGAAGCTCAAACCGGACGTGAACATGTGTTTCCCGCCCCTAATCTGGCAGACCTACGACGTCGAGTTCACGACGGCCCAATTTGACGCGGACGGCAAGAAAACAAAAAACGCGGTCGCCACCGTGAAACACAACGGCGTGGCGATTCACGATCGCGCCGAGATTGACGGTCCGACCGGCGGCGGCGCGCCGGAAACTCCGCAGGGCGGCCCGATCCAGTTGCAGGGCCACGGCAGTCCGGTCTTCTACCGCAACATCTGGGTGGTGGAGAAATAAGGCCGGAACCATCGTCTAAAGCGGGTGGCTGGCCGTGTTAAATCAGTTTCGAAGCAGGGCGTGGGTGTGATTGGAAGTGGGTGTGAAGCTGCCGGCTAAAGCCGGCGTTCCGGCCGCAATGGAACGCTGGCTTTAGCCGGCAGCCTCGCTCTGCGCACCCACATTTAATCACTCCCGGCAGGGCGCGGCCGGGCTGACTTCGACTTGCCAACCTTTCCGGCGGTTTGTTTAATCGGCTAGGTGTCACAACAGCACACTTTGCGTCAAGGCGTCAGTTACTCGGGGATCGGCCTGCACAGCGGCAACCGGGTGAACATGTCTTTTCTGCCCGCGCCGCCGGACGCCGGCATTCGTTTTCGCCGCGTGGACTTGGAGGGCAAACCGGAGATCGAAGCCCGCATTGAAAACGTCAGCCAGACCAACCGTTCGACCACCGTGGCCAAAGGCAACGCGAAAATTCAGACGGTCGAGCACATTCTGGCCACGTTCGCCGGCTACGAAATCGACAACGTCATCGTCGAACTGGACGCTAACGAGCCGCCGATCGCCGACGGCAGCGCGCGCGACTACTGCAAGCTGGTGGAATCGGCGGACATCGTGCCGCAGGCGGAAAAGCGCGAACCTTACCACGTCATCACCCCATTGGAACTGCAAACCAGCGACACGCTCATGTCGATCTTTCCGAACGATCGCCTGAAAATTTCCTGCACGAGTTCCGACAAGGCCGGCCGTTTTGCCCAGTTTTACAGCATCGAGTTGTCGCCCGAAAGCTGGAAGACGGAGCTGGCGCACGCGCGCACCTTTTGTTTTTTCGAGGAGATTGAGTACCTCATCAAGAATGGGCTGATCAAAGGCGGCAGTCTGGGAAACGCCGTGGTGATTCGCGATGACGCGGTGCTCACCACCGAGCCGCTGCGGTATGCGGATGAATTCGTTCGGCATAAGATTCTCGACATTCTCGGCGATCTCGCGTTGCTCGGCCGTCCGGTGCGCGGCCATATTGTGGCGGTGCGCCCCAGCCACACCGTGAACTGCGAGCTCGCGCGCATGATCCAGGGGCAGATGCGCAAGCCATTGGTGGCCGTGCAAACTTTCACCCCGCCCCCGCCGGAGACATCCGCGGCGAAAGCGGCGAACCGGGAATTGCTCGACCGCGTCCAGCAGGGCGGCTCGCTGGACATCACGGAGGTGATGAAAATCCTGCCGCACCGGTATCCGTTCCTCATGCTCGACAAGGTGACCCGGATCGAGGGCAACAAGATCACGGCGGTCAAAAACTTGTCGATCAACGAACCGTTTTTCGCCGGGCACTTTCCCAATCATCCGATCATGCCGGGCGTGCTGCAATTGGAGGCGATCGCCCAGGCTGCGGGCATCCTGATGCTCAAGCAGGCGGAGAATTGGGGCCGGCTCGCCTATTTCATGGCGGCCGACGCGGTGAAGTGGCGCAAACCGGTGCGCCCGGGGGACACGCTGGTCATCGAGGTGGAACTGATCAAGGCGCGCGGGAACATTGGCCGGGCGAAGGGAGTTTGCCTGGTGGACGCGGAGCCGGTGAGCGAAGCCGAAGTAACGTTCATGCTGGTCGCCGCCGATGGCCCATGACCTCCCTGCATCCCACCGCCACGGTTCATCCCAAGGCCCAAATCGGCGCCGGCTGCGAAATCGGCCCGTATTGCGTGGTTGGCGAGCACGTCGTGCTCGGCCCCGATTGCCGCCTCCACGCCCACGTCGTCATGGACGGCCGCACGCTGGTGGGCCGCGCGAACGAATTCTTCCCCTTTGCGTGCATTGGCCTCCAAACCCAGGACCTGAAGTGGAACGGCGGCGCCACCTACACGCGGCTGGGCGATCACAACACCATCCGCGAACACGTCACCATCCACAGCGCCACGCGCGACGGGGAGACGACCCTCGTCGGCTCGCACAACCACATTCTGGCTTATGCGCACATCGCGCACAACGTCACGCTCGGCAGCCACGTGATCATGTCCAACGTGGCTACCCTCGCCGGCCACGTGAATGTCGAGGATTACGCGGTGATCGGCGGGCTGGCGGCGATCCACCAGTTTTGCCGGATCGGGAGAATGTCGATTATCGGCGGCTGCTCCAAGGTCGTGCAAGACGTGCTGCCCTTCATGCTGGCGGATGGCAACCCGGCGCGGACCCGCACCATCAACAAAGTCGGTTTGGAGCGCAACGGCGTGCCGGAAGAAACCCAGGCCGCCCTCAAGCAGGCCTTTAAAATCTTCTTCCGTGAGGGATTGACAATTCCCAATGCGCTGGCGCGGATCGAGTCGGAGCTGCCCTCGCTGCCGGAAATCCTTCATCTGGTCCAGTTTGCGCGCGCGAGTGAGCGGGGCTTGAGCAAATAGCGCCCGCGATGACGCACCGGCGCCGGAAGGAAGCGCGGCGATGAATTCTCTCCAGGCTCCGGGCCTGGCGCCGGCGGGAATCGACCCTCGTTACTCCACCATCCTCGCCACGATCGAAGGCGGCGCTCGCCGCTTTATGCAGCTGCGCCGCTTATTCCGGCAGCGCGGCTTGCTTTGGTTCCGGCAGCCAGAAGGAAGCCGCCAAACCGATGGCAAAAACGGCGCCGGCCACGATCGCCGCCGCGTGAGCAGTGTTGGTAGTTTTTATCGTGCCCGGCAGCAGGAGCGCGATGTGCACGGCGATGAAATTTGCCGAGGTGCCGACCATGCGGCCGCCCACGTTGGCGGCAAAACTCTCGCCGGTGCCGCGCAGATAGACGGGGTAAACGCGCGGCAGGTAGTTTCCCCAAAAGCTAAACTGCGCCACGGTGCAGAAGCCGGCAATGAAAATGCCCCACTTGAACAATTCCAGGTCGCGCGTCGCGGGGAACCAAAAGACCAGCGGCACGAGCACGAGGCCCGGAACCTGGAAGACGCGCAGCAATCGGCGCCGGCCGGCGATGATCGTGGCCAGCACGGCCAGGACGCAGCGCCCCGCCAGGCCGCCGATTTCCTGCCAGGTTTGCACGCCGCTGATGATTTGCTCCTGCTGTTTGCCCAGTTGGCGGATTTTGCTCGTTAGTTCAGCGGTGGCTTCGCCCTTTTGCCGGGCGGCCTCAATTTGTTTGCGCAGCTTGGGGATTTCCGAGAGGCCCGGCACCAGGCCGGGAACGATCTGCGGCGTCAATTGAATCGCGCCAAAGGCCGCGCCGTAAGCGCAGGCGAAGAGCAGCGCGGTCACGAGCGTCGTGCGCCGCAATTCCGGCCGGAACAGTTCGCCGAAGCTGGGCCGCCGCAAAAGCCCCTGGGCCCGCTTCTCCTTCCATGCCGGCGACTCGGGCAAAAACGGCAGCAGAAACATGAGCGGGATCGCCGGGACCAGTCCTGAAATGAGCGTGTAGCGCCACGGTGAATGAGCGGCATGAATCGCGGGCAGGTCCTGCGCGTGGGACACGCACCAGTAGTAAGCTCCCGCGACCATCAAGCCGCCGACGGAGGCAAACGCCTGCGTGTAGCCGAGGACTTTTTCCCGCTGCTTGGGATCGGGGAACAACTCGGCCAGCCAGGCCACCGCCGCGACAAATTCCACGCACACGCCAATGAACGTCGTGCAACGGAGCGCCAGGAGCATCGGCGCCGACTGCGTGAAGGCGGCCGCGCAGGGCGAGAGCGCGTAAACGAAAATACTCCAGATGAGCACGCGCCGGCGGCCAAAGCGGTCCGACAGCCAGCCGCCAATCAACCCAAACACGCCCCCCGAAATGGCGCTGGCCCACATCAGATTGCTCGTCCAGGCGAGAATGAGGTCGTTGCCCGAGGCCGTTGCGGGATCGACTCGGAGCAGTTCGGCCAGCGCCGGCCGCGCGATCAGCGGGAGCATCAACAACTCGTAGGTGTCGAAGGCGAAACCGAGCGCGGCAACAAATAAAATAAGCCATTCGGTGGTCGAGAATTTTTTTTGTTCCGGCGCGGCAGGAATCATGGGGCGCATCTATGGCATCGCGGAGGCTCGCCGGCCAGGAAATTTATACGTGTTCGTATTAAACGACTCCGCCGCCACTTTGTTCCCTCCACAACCGGTCTTGGCGGCGATGGCCCTTGGTCTTGCAACCAGGCCGGCCGTCAGAGCGTGTTTTAAAAATCCACGAAAGCGCCGCGTGAGGGGCACGCGGCTACAGGAAACACGGCGATTCTGGCCCCATTGTAGGCCCGGTCCCCTGACCGGGCGATTTTTAAAACAGGCCCGCAGTGGCCCGGTGCGCATCTCAGTTTTTGAGCGGGTAATTGGGCTGGGGAGTGGCTAAAAGGAGCCATGAAAGCGAAATGCCATCAGATCAATAAACCGTGTGGGGTTCATAAGACCGAGCTATCGGAATCGTTAACCGTGCGGGCAG
>WNGL01000898.1_pt1 | contig 36030 bp, 37 predicted proteins | sample 5400591 | NCBI WGS metagenome assembly WNGL01 (sample SAMN13153377, study PRJNA577476) | soil metagenome | isolation source: 80 cm soil or saprolite under Garry oak tree replicate 1 | place: USA:California | collected 2016-06-15
GTCGTATGCGCACCAACGTTATACTTGCTCACATACCAAGCATGCCTGTTTGCTTCCGGAGACACAAGACTTTGTGTCTCCTCCAGGGAACCATTCATCCCCGGGCTAAAGCCCGGGGGTCTCTGGCACGGTTACTAGAGAGATACATGCGACATGCAGTGGTCGTCAGGCTCGTCTCCAAAAAGGCTGACGCTATAATTTGTCTTCGGCATGGAAACCCTAAGAGTCCTTTGACGAGATCAATCTCCCACCTTATAATAAGAAGGAGATGAAGTACGTCCTTGACGGCATATTTTGCAATCGTAGCTTGTCATGCCTTGACGGCCATTTGGCCAGGCACAGTCAGGCAACCACCCTTTATAAGAGGCCGGGGCGTTTTTAATGTACAAAGTAGACCTCCATACGCATTCTTACGGGTCGCCGGATGGAGGCCTGAAACTTCGCCACTACCAACGCATGCTCGACAGCGCCGCGCTCGATTTCGTAGCCATCACCGACCACAACCGCATCGAAGCCGCAGTGGCCTTGCATGACGCGCTTGGTTCGCAAGTAATCGTCGGCGAAGAAATCACTACAACCGCCGGTGAGATCATCGGCTTGTATTTGCAAGAGGCGATTCCGGGCGGCCTCACTCCCAAAGAGACCATCAAACGCATTCGCGCCCAGAACGGCCTGGTGTACATTCCGCATCCGTTTGAAACCGTTCGCTCAGGGCTGACCGAAGCCGCGCTCAACAAAATCGTCGGCGAGATAGACATCCTAGAAGTGCACAACGGTCGCGCCGTTTTTCAAAATCATAGCAACCAAGCCGGTGCCTGGGTAAAAAGCCACGGCGTAGTCGGGGCAGCTAGCAGCGACGCCCACGGCTATCGCGGCTGGGGCAAAACCTATTCGTGCCTAGCCGACAAGCCAACCCGCGAAAACTTGGTGAGGTTGTTGGCCGAAGCCTCGTACGCCGTGCATGCACCAGGTGTCATCGGCCTGTTATATCCAAAACTTAACCGCACCCGCAGTCGCCTCAAACATGCCACTTAGCCAAATAGTAAAAGACCTTCTTTTTGCGATGTGGGTTTTTTTGCCGGCAATGGGCCTTGGCAATATGACGCCCATTTTGGTTGCCAAATCCAATTGGCCGCCGCTCCGAAATTGGCAAACGCCGATTGATTTCGGCGGCAAGTTTCGCGGCAAAAGCATTTTTGGCGCGCACAAAACCTGGCGCGGACTTATTACTGGTATGATCGTCTCCACGATTGTTTTAGCGGTACAGCAGCTTATCTTTCGGCATGTGCCTTTTTTGCACAGCTGGATAGGCAGGCTCGATTTTGCACATTTGCCGACCCTCATCGTCGGGCCGCTGTTTGGCTTAGGCGCACTCGGCGGCGATGCTATTAAGAGCTTTTTTAAGCGGCAGCGCGGCGTGCCGCCCGGCGAAAGCTGGTATCCGTTCGATCAGATCGACCTGCCAGTTGGCGCGCTCGTGGCCACCTGGCCGTTCATTCATCCTTCCGTTTTGCAATGTTTCATCGTTGTGTTTGTTGGCTGGGCATCGCAGCTGATTTCGTCGTATGTCGGCTTTTTGCTACACCTGAAGGATAAGCCATTCTAGCAGGAAATAGAATGAAAAATACATGCTGCTCGCAGTTGCAGCTGTTTAATCGTAGCTGGCGGTCGGCTGCTCTTAGCCAGGCGCGCTCATTGGCCTCATTGAATCTGAATCGTACTTTCGGGCTGCGCAAGACGAGCCGGTGGCGCCCCTTCGGGCCGGACGATTTTTTGTTGGCTTTGGCGGACGCCAACCCCATCAGAATTATTGGCGATGAGCGACAAATAGACACTCAGTAAGCCCGGAATCACAATCAGCAGTGTCGGCAGCGGGGTGTGGTCGCATATTACCGAAACGATCAGCAGCGCCGCACCAAACAGCAGCTCGCCGCGGTTGGCGCCAAGTGCTTCACGCAGCGACACGTGCCGCTGGTCTTTTGGCGTCACCAAAAAGACCGATTTGCCAAACAGCGACTTCAACGACGAACGCAAACTCACAAAAAACATCGAACCATACAGCAACATGGTGTGCAGCAAATAGGATACCAACTTGAGCGGGTGCATCCGGCGCGCATAGTAAAAAATGTCGTTGAGCATTGGCGCCAGCAAAAATAGGCCGGTTGGAATCAACAGCCAAAACGGATACTTAATTTGATATTGCATCAACGGCAAAAACACTACGTTAATCAAAATATACAGCGAAAAGAAAAAGGTCAGCGGCAAACTGTATGTGAATAAAATAATGTCAAGCTTCTCGAACCACGACATCGGCGAAGCAAAAATACGCCCGGTATATTTTTTGATGAACTCCATATTGCCTTGTGTCCATTTGGAGTGGCGCTTTTTGAAGGCCAGGTAGTCGATCGGGTATTCTTCCTCGCAGGTAATGTCCGGAGCAAAGCCGGTGTAGTAGCCAGCGGCGCGGGCCTCGATACTAAAGCACAGGTCTTCCGCCACCAAGTGCGGAAAACCGCCAGCCGCCTGATAACAAGCACGGCTAACCATCGCGCCGTGCCCGAGCAGCGATAAAAAGCCATGGCTGTGCTTGACAGTCTGGTAGGTAATCCAGTGCGAATTGACGCCCACCGAAAACAGCTGCATAAACTTGTTGCGATTGCGCGTGGCGATATGGTTGGCCTGCACAATGCCCATGTTTTGGTAGAACGCGAAATAATCAAGCGCGCGGGTAATGAAGTTCGGCGGCACGATTTCGTCGCTATCCAAAATGACAAAGTAATCAAACTCCGCGGTACGTAAATAATTATTGAGATTGCCGGCTTTAAAGCCAATGTTGTTGTCGCGGCGGATAACTTTCAGGCCATGCTTTTGAGCAAACAAGTCGACTTCGCGCCTGTAGTCCGGTTTATAGGAATCGTCTAAAATAACGACTTCGCTGTTCGGATAATCCTGCTGCATGCTGGCGAACAAACTGTCACCATTAAAGTCATTGCATGTACAATACACCATGACGACGTTCGGCTGATTAGCAAAGCCATTGGCATGCGGCCAGTAGTTGCGTGGCGGCAAACTCTGTAACGTGCGCCTCCGCAAATAATAATAGAGCGTATAGACCAAATCTTTGGTGCCGTTCAGCCAAAAGTAGCCAATAAAAAACGTACTGGTTACAACCAAAGCCGTCACCAGCCAGCCATGCGATTCGGAGCGGTGAATCGCCGCCCACAATGGCGCGACGGTTACACTCACCAAGACCAGCCAGGCGCATATGATGACACGATATAACAGTGATGTTTTCTTCATGGCTCTCCTTTTTTGACATACTTTAACAGAGGTGTAGCGCATGTATGCGCGCAGACACACCGTGACAGTCTCGCATCATTTGGCAGGTGGCGAAGTTATATATTTCACTGCGGCTGCGTAAAACAGTGCGGGGCAGTTTGTCCGAAGGTTTACTCGATCACACAATAGCGTTCGGCCAGTCTGCGATACAAGTAATCAAGGTGAATTTTAGCATTTCTCGGACCAAACGGTGCCGGAAAAAGCACAATGATTAAAATGCTGACGACACTGCTACGCCCCCACCAAAGGCAAACCGCTGTTAAACGGCCACGACGTGGTGCACAAACCAAGTACTCTGTTTTGGACGAGCCGCCGCTCGACCTCGACACGCAAACACGCAACCTGCTGTGGAGCTATGTCCAAAGACTCAATCGAGAGCACGGCATGACCGCGTTCTTTACCACACATTATTTGGAAGAGGCCGAAGCGGTAGCGCCGTCTGCAGGGAATATCGTATACTAAACTCATGAATTTAAAACATTGGAAACTTGAGCGGGTGTTGCCATGGTTGCTGATCATGGGCGGCGCTATCGGACTGGTCTGCGCTTTTGTGATCGCCTTTGACGAGTTTAAGCTGCTCCAAAACCCGCACTTCGTGCCGTCCTGCAACCTCAACCCAGTTATTAGTTGTGGTTCGGTGATGCAATCGAAACAGGCGCATGCTTTTGGGTTCCCCAATCCATTCATTGGATTGATGGCATTTCCAGTAGTCATTGCCAGCGGCGCGATGATGTTGGCCGGTGCCAAACTCAAACGGTGGTACATGCTCGGCCTCGAAGGCGGTACGATCTTTGGCTTGCTGTTCATACACTGGCTATTTTTTGAAAGCGTCTATCGCATCCATGCGCTGTGCCCGTATTGCATGGGAGTGTGGGCCGTCACGATCACCACATTTTGGTATGTGACGCAGTACAATCTCAAAGCCGGACACATTGTGCTGCCTGCCAGACTGCAAAGCTTGGGGAATTTTGTACGCCGGCACCATCTCGACATCCTGATTTTGTGGTTTTTGGTGATCGCCGCGCTTATCCTCAAACACTTTTGGTATTACTACGGTCACTATTTGCAGAGCTGATTTTGGATCCGGACAGGCTAGTTATAGCGCGTGCCGGTTGGGTGCTATACTAGCTGAAGCGGTATGAAACACAAAAACGTCCTTCAAAAAACAGCGGAAGTGCCAGCCGAGGCACTGGCCATGACCGTTGTTGCCACGCAGCGCGTCACGGCCGTGCTGCCGGGCGCCAAGATGCTGCGCAAGACCAAGGATTACTGGCACATGCTTGGGCCGGGATTGACCACTGGCGCTTCGGACGATGACCCGTCGGGCATCGCCACGTATTCGCAAACCGGCGCCCAGTTCGGTTTTCATTTTTTGTGGTTGTCACTGTGGACGTTTCCGCTCATGGCCACGGTGCAGGAGATGTGCGCGCGCATCGGTTTGGTTACGGGCAGGGGATTGGCTGGCAACATTCGCATCCATTTTTCAAAGCGCATGCTGTATTTGTGCACCGTGTTACTGTTCGCCGCCAACGCTTTTAATATTGGCGCCGACCTTGGGGCCATGGCCAAAGCTGTACAGTTGCTCAACCCGCGATTGTCCTTTGCGCTCGTCGTCGTCGGCTTCGCGATTTTAAGCGTTGGCTTGCAAATATTTACACCATATGTGCGCTATGCCAAGTATTTAAAGTGGATGGCGCTGGTGCTGCTGGCCTATATTTTGTCAGCGTTTTTGGCACACCCGGACTGGCACGCCGTTTTGCGGCATTCTTTTGTGCCGAAAATTTCTTTTAACCGAGATGAAATTTTATTAGTATGCGCTATTTTGGGTACCACCATTTCGCCCTATTTGTTTTTCTGGCAGACCTCGCAGGAAGTCGAAGAGCAAATTTTGATGGGCAAAACGACCGTGCATTTGCGGCGGCCGACTGATCCGAAAGACATCAAAAGCATGCGGACCGACGTATGGTCGGGCATGTTGTTGTCTAACTTGGTTATGTTCTTCATCATTGCCGCTTGCGGCAGCATTTTGTTTACACATGGCATTACGCACATTCAAACTGCCGCCCAGGCTGCCGAGGCGCTGCGGCCGTTCGCCGGCAACGCCACGTACTTTTTGTTTGCCATTGGGATCATCGGCACGGGCATGTTAGCGATTCCGGTGCTAGCCGGCTCCAGCTCGTACGCGTTAGCCGAAAGTTTTCGTTGGCGCGAAGGCTTGTACCGCAATCTCGACCAAGCCTATGCTTTTTACGGCGTCATTATCATTTCGATGATTGTCGGTCTGGGCATCAACTTTATTGGGCTGGACCCGATTAAGGCCTTGATTTATGCAGCCGTCGGTAACGCAATCGTGGCGCCAGTTATTTTGCTGCTGATCGTGTTGATGGGCAGTAATAAAAAGCTGATGGGCCGGTGGGTGAATAAGCGGCTGTCGACACTTATCGGCTGGCTGGCCGTGTTATTAATGGCAGCAGCCAGCATTGGCGCGATTATCTCGCTGTTCTAGCACCAGCTCCTATGTCGTATACCGAAAAGAGAGGAAGCATATGACCGAACAAACCAGTGTCTGTTTTCTAACCAGTGCGCAGATTGGCGAAATGACCGGACTAGCGAAATGGGTGCAGGACCGCATGCTCGTCGAGAAAGGTGATCTGCAGCAGCGATTGGCCGCGCACGACATCCGTACCGACATTGCCGTAGTCATGGAGTGGCCAGACAACCGCGAGCCGACAATCGTGCGTGCCGAAAATCCCGTTATCGAAAACGACCAAGTGGTACAGCCGCATTTCCGCCAGACCGCGGTTGAGGCGCTCGGCAATGTGGTGATTGACCGTTATAGCGAACGCTATGGCCGCCCGAAGCCAGGTCTTACACCGCGAACCCTCAACACGTTCGAATCACAGCAGTTTGGCTACGACAAGTGGGCTAATTACCAGATGGGCATTGGTGGGACGTTGATAAAACCGATTCCTACATACTTACTCGCCGACATCGACAGTGCGCTAGCTGTGTTTGGCGCCGGGCCGCTGATCGTAAAGCCGCGTGCCGGTGGCGAAGGCAAGGGCATGCACAGTTTTCGGGATGGCGCAGCGTTGCAAGTATGGCTCAGCAAAAAATATGCAGCCACAGGTGATGAACAAGCATTCCATCAGCTGTTACAGCGCTATCTTGTCCAGCCGGAGATCGATTTTACAGCACCCCTGCAAGGCCTGCGGCCATATAGCCCAGCAGATGTCCCGCAAATGATCGAACGTAACGACAGCAGCACGCCGAAAGAAATCGGTTTGTACAGTTTTTATGATGCCCGGACCGACACGCTTTCGTGTTTTCCGGTACCTCGCCGCAATATGCGCGCCGATATCAGCCAACGCATCACGCCAGAATGGTTTTTTATCGATCCTGAGCCACTCCAAATGGCACTATATGAAACCGCACACGCCGATCTGCAACGTATCGCTAAACTAACAGGTGCGCTGGCCGTATATGGCCGTAAAGATTACGGCTTTGGCTCTTTGCCGGGCACAGCCGAGCCACAACTGTTCAAAATCGAGGACAACTTGCGCGGCCCTTATATTATGAGCACGGCGCGCCACGCAGAAGTTGGCGGCAAGATTCGCGACATGTTCGTCAACTTGATTGCCGGGTTAGCGCAGTAAAGTAGTAGCCAGGCAGGCTATTCGTGCCGCAAGGCTTCGATCGGATCTTTGCGAGCCGCCTTGAGCGCCGGCGCAGTGCCGAACAAAACGCCAACTACCACCGATACCAAAGTTGCGACCACTATCGCTTGCCACGAAATGCTAGGCTTAAGGTCGGTGTAGGCATGCAGCAGCAAGTCAATGAGCAACGACAACAGCACACCAATCAGGCCGCCAGCACCGCTCAGCACGGCCGACTCGAGCATAAATTGCCGCCAAATTTGCCGGTTCGTGGCACCAATAGCCTTGCGCACACCGATTTCGTGCATGCGCTCAGTCACCGAAACCAACATGATGTTCATAATGCCCACACCGCCGACCAAAAGTGAAATGGCCGCCACACCGGCAATGAGCTTGGTGAGCAAATCAAGCACGTGACTCGTCGAAGCGGCCGCCTGCTGCTCGTTCAAAACGCTAAAGTCTTGTTGGCCGCCGCGGGCGTTCAACAATGTGCCATTGATTGCCTGGATGGTGGCGGCTGTGCGCACCGGATTGTCCGGTTTGGCCAAAATGACGTACACCGGCGCGTTATTATTATCCAGCTTGTTGGCCAGATCGAAAGGAATAAAAATCGTGTTGTTGAAGTTGGCGACCGGCGAAAGCGGCACGTTCGAAAAATCGTTAAACACGCCGCGGACAATCAGGGTGTGGCCGCGAAAATTAAAGCTCATACCTAGCGGCGCCTGCTCTTGAAATAGCCGCTCGGCCACACCCTGACCGATCACTGCGACGTCTTCCGGATCATCAGTGCTGAAAAATGCGCCTGCCGCCAACGGCTGGTTGAGGATGCTTGGCAGCCTGTCGCTCGTGCCAACCACAGTCACGCCGTTTGTGGCTTGGTTGTTGACCATGACTTGACCGGGCACCTGACTCAGCGGAGCAGTTATAGCCACGTGTGGCGTCTGCTGGACAACACGCAGATCTTGCGGACTCAGCGACGATTGACCCGACGGGCCGCTAAAAATATTTGCGCCCATAAAGCCGACGCCGTTTTGATTACGGACACTGCCCGGCACAACAGTGATTAGGTCTTTGCCAAAATCACCAAGCTGGCCGGCAATTTGCTGTTTGACACCCTCGCCGATGCCGACGATAGTCACCACCGATACAATGCCAATAATGATACCGAGCATCGTCAGCAGGCTACGCCATTTGGTGCTGCGCACGCCGGCAACGGCCATTTTGAATTCACCGCGGACAGCCGAACTCATTTGGCTCTTCCTTTGCGTGATTTCGAGCCTCGCGTTTTTTTCGCGGACTTTTTGACGGGCGTCTTTTTGGCTGGTTTGGGCGCGCCGTCACCGCGAACTTTCATCAATGCCGAGACGCCAGCCAAGTCGTCTTCTTCGGTCGTCGTCGGGATAGTGTACATAACCTTGCGGGCAGTGGCCGCAATTTCGCCAAGTGCCGTTTGCTCGTCGTGCACGATAGCGCCGTCGTGCATGTAGACCACCCGCGTCGCGTAACGGGTTAGCTCCGGGTTGTGCGTCACAAACAAAATGGTGTTGCCGGTTTTATGAATTTCGCTGAGCAATTCCATCACCAAGCGGCTGGCGGCGCTGTCAAGATTGCCAGTCGGCTCGTCGGCGATGATGAGCTTCGGGTTATTGACCAGCGCACGGGCAATAGCCACGCACTGCGTCTGCCCGCCGCTGAGATGCCGGGGCAGATAATATTCGCGGTCTCTCAGGCCGACGCGCTCCAGCATATTGCTCGCCAATTTTACGCGGCGTGGTACCGACATGCCCTTGTACACCAATGGCAACGTGACGTTTTCAAGTACAGTCAACCGCGGCAATAGATTGAAAGATTGAAAAATGAAGCCAATCGTGTCGCGTCGGATTTTGGCCCGGCGGGCGGCGCGCAGCTTCGACGCCTCGCGCTCTCCTAGTTTGTATGAACCGTGCGTCGGACGGTCAAGCAAACCAATGACGTTCATAAGCGTTGACTTGCCGGAGCCGCTTGGCCCCATGACCGCCACGAACTCACCTTGCTCGATTGTCAAACTTACTTCGTCCAAGGCAATGTTGGTCGCATCGCCAAAGCCGAAAAGTTTACTGACAGTATCGAGTTCAATGATAGGCATTACTAGCTAGTGTACCTTCGAAATTACTTCCATCGCAAGGTGTTTTTGTCGTAAAATTTTCATGGCGTGTTGTACATGAGCGGCTTTGCGGAGCTTTGTACGCGCCGACTTCCACCAAATACGGTATAATAGCGGGCAGGGAGAGGTGCAAGAGCGGTTGAATTGGCACGCCTGGAAAGTGTGTGTGGCGGCAACGTCACCAAGGGTTCGAATCCCTTCCTCTCCGCCAAGCACACATTAATTGTGGGGAGTGATATACCATGAACATTACGAAGTACGAACACGCTTGCCTGGTTGTCGAAGAGCAGGGTAAAAAGCTCATTATTGATCCGGGTACTTTTACGGCTTCACTGCCGAATATGCGCGGCGTGGTGGCGGTCGTGCTCACGCATGTGCATGCCGACCATTTTGATGTCGAAAAGCTGCGCGCCATCGTACAGCAAAATCCCAATGTACGCATTTTTGGCACGGCCGAAGTCGCCAAAGAAGCCGGCGAGTGGCCGGTTACGGCCGTGACTGGCGGTACTGCCGAAACAGTTGCGCCGTTTAGTCTGGCATTTTACGGCGAGCAGCATGCCGAAATTCACCCGACAATGCCGCGCCCCCAAAATGTCGGCGTGCTTGTAAACGACACGTTGTACTATCCGGGTGACTCGTTCACCGTGCCCGGCGTGCCGGTCAAAGTATTAGCCACACCGACTTCCGCGCCGTGGCTCAAAGCAGGCGAAATCATAGATTTCTTGCGCGCCGTCAAACCAACACAAGCATTTTCCACGCACGATGCCTTGCTTTCAGACATCGGTCACGGCATGCTGAACAATTACGTGCGGAATACTTGCGGTGAGTTCGGTGCCACCTTCACGTACTTGCGGAGCGGCGAATCACTTCATATTTAGGCCGGGCGAACCTTATTTCTGAATCAGCGTGCCGATGTCTTTGCCCTTGGTAGCGTGCAACAGGTTGTCGGGCTTCATAGCGTCAAAAACCATGACTGGCATGTTTTGCTCGAGCGCCAAACCAAGCGCCGCCTTGTCCATCACTTTGATCGCCGCACTTTCTAACGCATTCTGATGGGTGAGTTTTTTGATGCGACGAGCACCTTTGAACTTGTTCGGATCTTTGTCGTACACGCCATCAACTTTGGTGGCTTTGAGCACAATATTGCAATCTAGTTCGAGTCCAATGCTGACAGCCGCCGTATCGTGCGTAAAATACGGCCGGCCAATACCGCCAGCAATGACCAGCACGCGACCGCGCTCCAAGTGCTTTTCAGCCAAACGATATGAGTACGATTCCGCGACCTGCGTAGCGTAAATATTACTCATGCAGCGCGTGTTTAGACCTTCGCTTTCAAAAATATCGGTAACCGCCATGGCGTTCATCAAGCCGCTGAGCATGCCCATTTGGTCGGCCGTAACTCGCCGAATGCCGTTGCCGGCCAGCTCCGCCCCGCGCACCACGTTACCGCCGCCAACGATCAGCACCATATGGCAGCCGTTTGCAACCACTTTTTTGACCTCGGCAGCAATGTACCGCACAACCGCCGGATCAATACCGAACTCGTGGCGCCCGGACAGCTGTTCGCCTGAAAATTTGAGAAGCACGCGTGTGTAGCTCATCTGCCGGCGATTGTAGCAGACAATCCCTGCGGATGCTATACTTGCTAAGTTGTAGGTAAACGGACTATGCTGAAAATATTTTCCTGGAACGTCAATGGAATTCGCGCCGTCACCCGCAAGGGTACACTCAAGCCGTTTTTGGCAAAAGACCAACCGGATATTTTGTGCTTGCAAGAAACCAAAGCAACGCAAGACCAAGCCATGGTCGAGTTGCCAGACTACCTAGAATATTGGAATTCCGCCGAAAAAAAAGGCTACAGCGGCACGGCGATTTTTACGAAACCGAAGCCCATTACTGTCACCAATGGCTTCCCGGAAGCGTTCGCCGAAAAATATAATTTCGTGGACACCGCAACCCGTGATGCGGCACGCGAAGGCCGTGTCATCACCGCCGAGTACGACAAATTCTACGTGGTGACTGTGTACACGCCAAATGCCAAGGACGATCTGAGCCGGCTCAGCTTGCGGCACAAGCACTGGGATCCAGCCTTTCTGGCCTACTGCCGAGAGCTTGAGAAAAGCAAGCCGGTCGTGTTTTGCGGCGACCTCAATGTAGCTCACACCGAAGACGACCTGGCTAATCCCAAGCCGAATCGCGGCAAAAAAGGTTTTACAAGCGAAGAGCGCGAGGGCTTCCAGAATTTCCTTGATGCTGGCTTTGTTGACACGCTGCGGCTGTTCAAAAAGGGCAATGGTTTTTATACTTGGTGGAGCCATTTTGCCAATTCCCGCGAACGCAACGTTGGCTGGCGCATCGACTACATGCTGGTTTCAGCCAGCCTCAAAGCCAAGGTCAAGCAAGCCGAGATCCACCCCAACATTGCGGGTTCCGACCATTGCCCGGTAAGTATCACGCTCGATATATAGACATGAAACAAGTTACGATTCTGTATCTTCGCCGAGAAAACCAGGTTTTGATCGCCATGAAAAAGCGCGGCTTTGGCGCAGGCTTGTATAACGGCGTCGGCGGCAAAGTTGAATCGGGCGAAACGATAGAACAAGCCGCCGTGCGCGAATGTCAAGAAGAAATCGGCGTTGCGCCCAAAAACATCCGCTTGCTGGGCCGGCTGGATTTTACCGACAGCGATGACTCGAGCATCCATTTTGACACCTATATTTTCGACTGCTGGGCCTGGGACGGCGAGCCGCACGAAACCGAAGAAATGCGCCCGGAGTGGTGCGACCAAGACAAGCTGCCCGTCAAACAAATGTGGCCGGACGACGAAATCTGGCTGCCGTATCTCGTCGCCGGGAAACTGTTTGCCGGCAGCGTCAACACTAGCCAAAAACGGCTGGGCAGCCACACCATTCAAGTGGTGTCGTCATTATAAAAAGGAGCAAGGCATGAAGGCAAAGCGAACACAAGGCAACACAACCCTCGGCGAACTCGACGAGCTCATCCTCAAATTTTTACAAGCACGCGATTGGGATAATTTGCCGCCGCGCGCCCTGGCAATTTCGATCGCACTTGAGGCCAACGAGCTGCTAGAGCACTACCAATGGCATGAAGACCCGATTGGCGACCGGGAAGCCTTGGCCGACGAACTCGCCGACGTATTCATTTGTGCGTTTGAATTTGCACAGGTCATGGACATCGACGTTGCCGAGGCCGTCAAAAACAAACTTGCTAAAAATGGTAAAAAGTATCCGGCCGACCACTTCAAAGACAAAGGTGAGAGCGCGCGGCGACAAGCCTGGCTTGCAGCAAAAATGAAGCACCGGAAAAATAATTTGTGAGTACGACGCGCTCCGAACAAAAAATCTGTATCATCGGCGGTTTTACAGAGGGGAATCACCATACTACAAAATTTGTTCGCTTGCTGCGTGAAGCGGGTTTTGGCATAACCAAGCCGGGCTACAATTACCGGATTGCCCGCGGCGTGGCACGTTTTCGGTTCAAACTGCTCCGCACGCATACCAAGCAGACGATTGTCATCACCAACCGGGACGATCTTTGGACAAAGCATATTCCCAGACGGGCCTTGCAAGAAGAGCCAACCTATACATTCATCGGTCTTGCGGGGGCGCACGATGACCTCTGGATGAACCCCGAACGCTACGTTGCTATAATACGGGCGTCTCTATGAGCCCCGATTATTGGCTGCGCCAGACGCACGCCAAACCGCTGTTTCCCGACCTTGCCTGGAGTCGTCCGGAAAACCGATTGCACGCCGGGAAACTATTGATTGTCGGTGGCAACGCGCACGGTTTTGCGGCGCCGGCTGAAGCTTACGCCGAGAGCGCCAAAGCCGGCATCGGCGCAGCGCGCGTACTACTGCCAGACGCGACCAAAAAAATGGTCGGCGGGGTAGCAGAATACGTCGAATATGCGCCAAGCACACCAAGCGGCAGTTTTTCGCAAAAAGCGCTGGGCGAGCTGTATGATCTTGCACAATGGGCGGACGGTATTTTAATCGCCGGCGACCTGGGGCGTAATTCCGAAACGGCCGTCTGGCTTGAAAGCTTCCTCGCAAAAGGCGAGTCACCAACCACGCTTACCAAAGACGCCGTTGATTACGTAAGCTCGTCGCCAAACATCGTGCTTGAACGGCCGAATACCACACTGGTGCTCAGCCTGTCGCAGCTGCAGCGGCTTGCCGTTGCCGCCAGACTGCCGCGGGCCGTCCAGTTCAACATGAACTTGCTGCAGCTTGTCGATTGGCTGCACGACTTTACGGCAGCGCACGCCCCGAATCTTGTCGTAAAACACCTGGAAAATATTTTCGTGGCCGTAGACGGACAGGTGAGTACCACCAAGTTTGCCACCGAACTACCCATCTGGCGCGTTCAAGCCGCGGCGCACGTCGCGGTGTGGTGGCTGCAAAATCTTACGCGCCCGTTCGAAGCGCTGACTGCTAGCATGCTGGCCTACACCAAGGGAGAATGATAGAAGCTGTAGAAACTTGCAAGAGTGCATCATAAATTGTATAATACATATAAGGATGCGCTACCCTGACGTCAAAGCATACGAACAGCCTAGCCTTGGTCTCGCCGAGGCCTATATCTATTTCATTGGCCACAACAGTGAACAATTTATAACCCCTCCTGAATCCATACCGCGAAGACAATTCACCGAACGCGCGTCGGCCTTCATAGGCAGAGGCTGCATGGCATTAGCCCACCCCCCCCACAGAAAGCATCAGGCACTAGAAAACTTTCGAGCCGCAGAGGAATCCCTGGTTAATCATGTTAATACTACGACCGACCCCTCGAAGGCAGAGAAAGTTCAACGGCAGCTAGAGGCCATCAACATGCTCAAGCGCAGGCGGGAACCTGCCGAAGTTAGGCGCTCCAGGCGGATACAACACGGCTCGGTCATACATGAGCTTGCTATCGTGAAAAAGGCTCTGGAAGATCGACCACTACTCAAGTCCTCGGAAGCTGGAAAGCTGAGAAGCCGAGCAAATGAGTTAACGGTACTGGGGCTCGTAGGGCGTCTTCAGCATCCTTGGATAGCCGCGTGGGATGCACTTGACTATCATGAGCATCATCAGGGAATCCCGCAAAATAATTTTGATGTTCTCTTGATTACGTCACTACCTGGAGATCATGAAGCAGGCTCCAAAAAAATCCAAGTTAAGTCTGAGTGCATAGGCTTGTGCAAAACGTCAAGTGCGGCAGGCGAGCAGGTGGTCGCCAGTCGTCGTGAAGTCTTTGCGCATTACGACAGCTCGGTCAAGTTAGTCTCGGGATGTTGCGATTTCTACGCTCCACTTGAAACGGTGAATAAGCACGCAAGCAGACGAAGCATGCCCGTGGCCGAGCTGTTACTACGAGAATTCAATGATGACTGCTCCAGCAGGGACCAGCTAGTTCTCGATCAAGTTGGCAATGATCTGCTGTTGAATATCACTTCGGATGACAGGCGCAGAGGTGAATTCGTAGTCCCGCAGCTCACAGGGGAATAAGGTAATACCAGAAGCTATTAGACGGTAGCTTATCAAAAATAAGGAACAAAAACCTTGGCTACGCCAGGGTTCTTTGTCGTGGTGGGCGAGGAGGGAATCGAACCCTCACGAGCGAAAGCTCACAGGATTTTGAGTCCAGCGCGTCTACCAATTCCGCCACCCGCCCACGGGAACTCCAATACTTGGTAGGCTTTCAGGGGTTGATTGTACTATACTTGAAGGTAGAAATCGAGTTAAAAATGTTTAATCCGCTATTTTCAAATGATGATGACAAAAAACAGGATGACGCTGGGTATGTGCTGGGCAAACGGCACACCGGCCGTATTGAGCCGTTGCATAAAAACATCCGTCCGGAAAGCGGGCACGCCCCGCATCACACAGCGCCCAAGATCCAGCACGAGCCGATAAAAACACTGGCGCAGGCGGCCGAAATTCCTGAAAAAAATCCGTCGGGCAATCCAGCTGTCGAGATGATCCGCCGCAAGCTCGACGCACTTTTTGCCGCCGAACCCAGTGCCGGCCAGGAAATCACCGAGGTCGAACACAGGGCGCCACAGCATCGCACCAAACATCAGCAGTTCATGTACAACCTCACCACGTCGGGCAAGTCACTGGCCGAAATTCAAACCGCGTGGCACAACTACTACGTCGGCCTGCCGGATGCCGAAAAGCACGAAGTCTGGCAAGAGTTTTACGACGCCAGCGCCAGGCGGCCGTCGCCATACGCACAGTTTGTCGCACAGCACAAAGCCGGGCCAACGGAAAAAGCAGACGAGCAGGGCGATGCCGAAAACGTGAGTCCGCACGTCGCTGTCTTTGAAGCGACGCCGCCGGTTTTGCCGCACCGCGAAAAGCGCACCCGCAGAGCCATTAAGCGGCAGATTCTTGACCGCGTCAGCATCGAAGCGCAACAAAAAGCCAAACACCATCTCAAGTCGTTGCTGTTTGGCCTGAGCAGCGGCTTTATTGTGCTGGTCATTTTTCTATTTAGCTTTTTTAATGAAATCATCATCGCGCCGTTCATACAGCCCAGCCGCAAGGCCGACGCTACGCCTATCATCCTGAACTCCGACGGCGTGGCGCCCACTGACCAAAACGAGGTCATTATCCCAAAAATTAACGTCGAGATTCCACTTGATTTCGGCATCAATACCACCGACGAAAACACTATTGAAAACTCACTCGAAAACGGTGTCGTACATTATCCGACAACCGTTTCGCCAGGCCAAAAGGGCAACGCCGCCTTCTTTGGCCACTCCAGCAACAACATCTTCAACCCCGGCAAGTATAAATTTGCCTTTGTGTTACTGCACACCTTGGTGCCTGGCGATATTTTTTACATCACCTATAACAGTAAGGTGTACAGCTATCAAGTGTACCAGAAACAAATCGTCAGCCCGACGGACGTGAACGTGCTGAACAACGTACCGGACAAAGCGGCGACCGCCACACTAATTACGTGCGATCCGCCGGGTACGTCAATCAACCGCCTTGTGGTGTGGGGCGAACAAATCAGTCCAGATCCGGCCGGCAACGTGACAGCCTTGGCGCCCACCGTCACCGCACAACCCGCGGCCTTGCCCGATAACGGCCCGACACTGTGGAGCCGATTCGTCCACTGGTTGTTTTAACCGCCTGAAATATAATATGAGCCTCCTATTGGTCTTGCGGTATCAGCATTGGCGTGTCGTCAAGTTGCGTAACGACGGTCGCAGGCCTGGTGGCCGTAGCCGCCACCGGCAACGTGGTTATAGAGTACAAATATTTGTAATCGCGATCGAAGAACGGCATGTACTGCGGCAAGGCGTTCTCAAGCGTTTGTTTGTTGGTACCGTCGTAGTCAAACACCACGATCTTGCTAGTGCCGACATACATCAAGCGAGCGCCGTCCATCCAGATAGCGTGAGCCTGCGGCGCGTCCATTGGCGCCTTGATAGTGTAAGCGTATTGGCGCCCACTAAACACGTCGTAGACACCAAAGCTCGTACCACTTTCGGCCATGATGTACTGCGTATTCATCGAAAAGGATGCGTAGCTTGGATTAGCCAGGCGGAGCACGCCGATAGGAGCAGGTGCCGCGCTGGGCTGGCTCTGGATTTCGCTGACCGGGTTTTTGTACACGTACACTTTGTTTTCCACGGGCGAGCCCGCCAGTACATACCAGTCGCCGGCATATTGGGCCATGTCAATCAAATAGTGCGCCGCGCCGGGCTGGACTTCGCGTATCATATACGCTGTGTCGTCCTGGCGGAGTTTAATGCTTACCTTGCCGGCGGTCTGCGACTGGTCGGTCGCGTACAGCACCATATTCGCACCGTAGGGCTTAAAGCTGAGTACGTGGTCGAGATACAAAACGGACGTTGGCGATTTGAGCGTCGCGGTGCTAAGCGTCGCCTTGGATTGATCATACAGCCAATACTGATCGTAGGCATCATTGCGAAGAGCCACATTGTCGGGATTGACGCCCAGCGTCTTGGTCAGGTTGAATGACTGGGCAGCGTTGCTCCGGTCAAGCATGATATATTCACTCTGCGCTTGGCCTGACTTCTGATATAGATGCTTGAGCAGCAAATGATCGTTGTCGGCCGACCATGCCACCTCTTGCCATGACTGCGTGCCATCAGTGTCGCTCATTACTCCTTTCGGCAGGACAAAGGAGGCTGGGGGGACCTTTGGTTTGGTGAGGTCGTAGATATCAAACGAGTCAAAATCGGCTGCGTCTTGCACCACTGCCCAATGGCGGTCAGGTGTTTGCGACACAAGTGCCGGTGCGGCTGCATATTGTTTGACGGCCGTCGTGACCAGCTGCGCCGGAAACAAAAATGGATAGTCGAAGTGTTGCACGTCGCCGCCCTGCACGCTTATTTCGCGCTGCCAGGTGCGATAGCCGTTTCGCTCCAGCTTAACTGTGTACAGCCCGGCGGGCAGCTGCAGCCGCGTGTTGGTCTGAGACTTAGCGGGCAAACCGTTGACATATATATTGGCCGGGTTGGGTTGGGTCGACAGGAACACCAAACCGTTCTGGATAATCTTACCGTTTTTGTCGATACCGAACCCATAGGCCTCGTACAGCAAAATAGTGGTTGCCATAGCAAGCGCCACGCCGATCAGGACATAGCCGACAATCAGCTGCACTTTGTGCATTCGTTGTTTTTTTGGGTCGAGAAAATCCATACTCTGGCTATCTATTATAAAACTTCGCTATAGTTTTACTAGTGCTTAATATGATAATCGTATCTCCAGTCATATCAGGTCCAGCGCAGTGCAACCGTACAGCCCGAACAACAAATTATTACTTGCGGGGTACTCAGATTGGATGTAAGATGGGTGTAATCTCCAGCGTAAGCGGAATGCTAATGAGGATAAAAACACGTGGGCAAAAATATCATCGAATTAAATGGTAAAAGATATGATGCGCTTACGGGAAGTCTCTTAGGGAAAAGTACGGCAGCACCAATGCACAAACCGGCAGGCACGTTCGTCGGCCACCGCGGCCGGTTTATTGATGGCTTTGTTAAAACGCCAAAACGGGTAGGCGGCAGTGTAACGCAATCCCCGGCCTTCATATCAGTGCAGCCGGCACCCGAAAAAGTAACTCATGCCAAAAGCAGGTCACACGCTCCCGCAAAACACCTTCCGGCGCATCGCCCAGAACACACCAAGACGCTGATGCGCAGCGTAGTCTCTAGGCCACAGATTATACGAAAGCCGCTCATAAAAACGCAAGCGCCAGCCGAGATGATGCCCGCGCCCATAGCAACTATCGTACCAAAGCTTTCGGCCAGCCAGGTTAATCCCGGCCGACTAGAGCGCGCGCAAGACGTCAAAAAAAGCGAGACCATAAAAAAATTCAACCCAGGCGAGCGGGCCACTGCGCTTGCGCGAGCGACGGTCACTACCCCTGCGCGCCCGCACCCGGCAATTTCGCCCGCCACAAATCGAGCCACGACAGGAACTGCGTCGCGCGCGATTGTACCGGCAGCCAAACCAGACATTTTTGAAACAGCCATCGCGCGCGCCACGAGCCACGAACAGCCGCAGCCGACGCAGACTGGCAAAAGGCGACACGGCCAGCGCCGCCTCATCAACATGACGGCTGGTATTGCCGCCGTACTGATCATTACCGGGTTTGTCGGTTATTTGAACGCACCGAATATCGAGCTGCGCATCGCCTCGCTCCAGGCCGGCTTTCACGCCAGCCTGCCATCTTACGAGCCGGTCGGCTACGCCATGGCGCGTAGCATTTCGACGCACAACAATCAAGTGGCAGTCCGATTTAATTCCGGCAACGGCACAAGCTTTAAACTCACACAGCAACCGTCCAGCTGGGACAGCTCCACCCTGTATGACAACCTGATAGCCACCACCAACACGGCACACCAGACCATCGAAAGCAATGGCCGTACCATCTATATGTTTGGCAACACAAACGCCGCATGGGTTAACAGCGGAGTGCTCTACCAAATCATCGGCACAGCCGAACTCAGCAACAATCAAGTCAGCCAAATCGCCGCCAGCATGTAAGACGTGCTTCCGCTGGCGCAGGTTTTCTTTTATAATGAAGCGTCATGAGCACCGTTCGAACTCGTTTTGCGCCCAGCCCGACCGGCTATTTGCATGTCGGCAACATCCGCACCGGCTTTTTTGCATGGCTCGTCGCCCGGCATGCCGGCGGCCAGTTTGTGCTCCGGTTGGAAGACACTGACAAAAAGCGCGAGGTTGCGGGTGCAGACGAACACTTGATCACCTCGCTCAAAGCGCTTGGCGTCGACTGGGATGAGGGTTTTGACATTGGCGGACCTTTTGCGCCGTATCGGCAAAGTGAGCGCCTAGACCATTACAAAAAATGGGCGCAAAAACTGATCGACGCCGGGCGGGCCTATGCCGATCCGTACACGCCAGAAGAAGTGCAGGCCTTCCGCAAGCAAGCCCAAGCCGCAAAGCGGCCGTTCTTGTTTCGCGGCCATCGGCCTGAAAACCCGGCGGCTTGGGATGGCTCACGCCCGCTGCGTTTTAAGTCCGAACCCGCAGCTTACCGCTGGCACGACGAAGTCATGGGCAATCTCAGCACTGGCCCGGAAGTCATCGACGACTTTATTCTCATCAAGTCCGACGGCTATCCAACCTACAACTTTGCGCATATTGTCGACGATGCCGAAATGGAAATCACGCACATCATCCGTGGCCAGGAATTCATCGCCAGCACACCGAACTACCTCAACTTATATGAGGCGCTGGGCCTCACGCCGCCGATCATGGCCACCGTGCCACACATCCTCGGCGAAGGCGGCCAAAAAAAACTCAGCAAGCGTGACGGCGCCAAAGACGTGCTCGACTACATCCGCGACGGCTTTTTGCCCGAGACGCTAGTAAACTTCATCGCCAGTCTCGGCTGGAACGACGGCACCGAACAAGAAATTTTTCGCCGCGAGCAGCTCATCGCAAAATTCAGCCTGAAGCGTGTTGGCCGCAGCGGCGCCAAGTTCGACGAACAACGGCTGCTGTGGATGAACGGCTATTATATCCGTGAACTGCCGCTCGACGACTTGTATCAAAAAGTTGCCGGTTCTTGGCCGGCGGAAGCAACAAGCAGGGACGATGCCTACAAAAAACAGGTTCTCGGCCTGGTCCAGGAACGCCTGAAATACTTCAAAGAATTGCCGGGGCTTACCGCTTTTTTCTTCCAAGATTTGCCGGTCAACATGGAGCTGATCGACGGCAACAAGCAGCTCAAAAAATACGCACACAGCGGGCTAAAATCCTGGCTGGCGCAGAGCAGGGACGTGCTGGCTCAAACCGATTTCAAAAGCGAAACCCTGGCTGCCAAGCTCAATGAACTGCTGGTACACACTGGTCAAAAGCCCGGCGTGCTGTTCAGCCTGATCCGCATAGCCACGACGCAGGCACCGGCCAGTCCGAGCTTGGCCGAGACGCTTGCGGTGCTTGGCAAAGCGACCGCACTGCGCCGCATCGACTCGCTGCTGGCCGCACTTTAATTTGAACTTTGCGCGGCAAATACTGCTACAATGATGCTTATGATTGATGATTTTTCGCCGCGCCAAGATGAACGTGAGCGGCCCGCCACCGCACATCACCAAACTAAAATCACCGTGTCCGGTCCAGAAACGGGCGTGGACGGAGATAACTCGGAGGCAGCACCCTCCGATTTTGGCGATGCGCCTATGCTCGATACTTCGGACATCGACAAAAAACCCGCTAAAAAACGACGTTTTCACCTCAGTAAAAAACAGTGGATTGTTTTTGGTGTCATTGCCGGCGTGTTGGTTTTGAGCACCGCCGGCTACTGGGCGTGGAAAGTAGCACACCCGGCAAACAAGGCGACAGTCGGCTCCGTCATCAAAGCCAAGCCAAAACCAAAGCCCGTTGTTTACTACTCGAACCTTACCGGCCTACCGGTCGACCCAGGCGTCAACCAGCGGCCGGTTACTGCCGTAATGATCGAAAACAGTACCGACGCGCGACCTCAGTCCGGGCTCGACCAAGCCGGCGTGGTGTTCGAGGCAGTAGCTGAGGGCGGCATCACGCGCTTTTTGGCGCTCTACCAAGACACGCAGCCGTCGTACGTCGGCCCGGTGCGCTCCGTCCGGCCATACTATTTGCAATGGCTGCAAGGCTTTAACGCCTCGGTCGCGCATGTGGGTGGCAGTCCCGAAGCTTTGAGCGACATAAAAACGTGGGGCATCAAAGACCTCGACCAGTTTGCAAACGGCAGCTACTACACCCGCATTTCTAGCCGCTACGCGCCGCACAACGTCTACACCAGCATGACCAACCTCAATGCCATCGAAGCCAAAAAGGGCTACGGAGCCAGCAAGTACACCAGCTTTCCGCGCAAAGCCGACAACCCGGCCAAGCAACCGAACGCCGCTAGCATCGACTTCGCTATCTCCAGTTACTATTACAATGCACACTTCGGCTACAACGCCAGCGGCAACAACTATGTCCGCAGTGAGGCTGGCGCGTCGCACACCGAAATCGACCAAGCTGGCAACAAAACCGCCATCACGCCAAAAGTTGTCTTGGCACTCGTGATGCCGCAAGGCATTGAGGCCGACGATTTGCACACCGCCTACACGACCATCGGCAGCGGGCCAATGTACGCCTTCCAAGATGGCACGGTTGCGCAGGGCACCTGGAGCAAGACAAGCGGAGCCGCGCAATTCACCTTTGTCGACGCCCAAGGCCAGCCCATGAAACTCAACGCCGGTCAAACCTGGATCACCGTTGTGGGGTCGGCCGGCAACGTAAGCTACAAGTAATGAACCACCTGCAAAAGCTCACCAGCCAATTTCGCCTGCACGTCTTCGGCATTCTGCTTTTTGACAACCTGGTAGTTTTGGCCGATTGGTGGGTGGCAGAGCACGTACTCAAACTTACAGGCTACGAATTGTTGATCGCCGTAGCCCTCGTCTCGGCCTTCGCGCTCAGTGTGTTGCCGTGGATTAGCGCACGCTACCTCATGCAGCCAACGCGCATTGTCTGGCAGGCAATTTTGCATATCGCGCCCGATACCGCGAACACCCCAGCGCCCGACCTTACCAAAATGCACCTTGGCAAAGAACTCATCACCAGCCTGGTAACCCATGTGTATCAGCTGGCGAGCGTCGCCGATAATATCGATCGGCTATCGCGGCCCAAGCACGACCTTAGTGGCAATTTTGTGGCAAACAGCCTGCCATTGCCTTTAATGGTTCTCGATAAAAACGAAAACGTCTTGTTTGCGAACGACAACATGTTAAAGTACATCGGGCACTCGAGCGCGGAGGTGACTGGTAATAACGTATACTCTATCCTCGACATGTCCTTTACCAGCAATCACACCTTTGACGAGTGGCTGGCCGCCGCCAAAGCCAACAAGCCGGTTGACTCGCAAACGTGGGCGCGCGTGCGGCTGCGGCTGCCAGACCAAAAGACAGCCCGGCAATTCGACTTGGCCGCTTATTACAACAGCGACAACCCCCAGGGCTATCAGACTATGTTAGTGTTCTTTGACCAAACCAGCAAATATTCGCAAGACGACCAAGACGTCGGTTTTGTGGCGCTCGCGGTGCATGAGCTGCGCACGCCGCTCACTTTGTTGCGCGGCTATATCGAAGCCTTTGAGGAAGAGTTGTCTGATAAGCTCGATCCGGAACTCACCGGTTTTATGTACAAAATGAATGCCGCCGCGCAGCAGCTCTCGAGCTTTGTGAATAATATTTTGAATGTGGCACGGATCGAAAACGATCAGCTCGAGCTGAAACTGCACGAAGAAAAGTGGCCGGACGTCGTGCAAGCGGCCGTAGAAGGCATGTCGCTGCGAGCCGAGGTACGCGGCGTGCAGCTTGAGACGAACATTGCCAAAGGTCTGCCGACGGTGGGCGCCGACCGCATGAGCATTTACGAGGTCATTGCCAATCTCATCGACAACGCAGTCAAATACAGTGGCGACAGTAAACGTATCGTTATTGACGCGCACCTCTCACAAGATGGTTTGGTGGAAACCACGGTGCAAGATTTTGGCGTCGGCATGCCCAGCAACGCCATGGATAACTTGTTCGACAAGTTTTATCGCAACCATCGCCACCGCGCGCAGGTTGGCGGTACCGGACTAGGACTGTACCTCAGCAAAGCGATTGTTGATGCCCACGGCGGCCACATTTGGGTCAAATCCAAAGAGGGAGAAGGCAGCACCTTCGGCTTCACCGTTCTGCCGTATGCACGCCTTGCGGATGAACGCAAAAACAACGATAATACGGACATCGTTCGAAGCGCCCACGGCTGGATTAAAAACCATTCGTTATACCGGAGATAATTATGGATCAACCCGAAGCAACTACCGCGCCACCGCCGCATCGCAAAGTTTTGTGCATCGAAGACGAGCACTTTATCAGCGAGCTGTATGTCCGTGCGCTGTCGCGAGCCGGCTACGAAGTCACGGTTGAAGTCGATGGCCAAAAGGGCTTGGAGCTAGCGCAGACAGACCAGTTCGACATCATCCTGCTGGATTTAATGGTGCCGACCATCACCGGCATTGAAGTCCTGCGACATTTGCGCAGCAGCGGCGAAACGCCGAAACTGCACGCCAAGATCATTATCACGACCAACCTCGAACAGCGCGAAGACATGCGGGCCGACATTGAGCGCCAGGCCGATGGCTACCTCGTAAAAGCCGAGATCACACCGCGCGAACTGGTCGAGTTTTTGAACGCCATCAAGTAACCGAATTTACAGCCTAGATAGAGCTTATGCAGTTGGGGATTGTGGCGGTGTTAACGGCGGCTCAGCATACCAGCCACAGTCTGCAGGAACCGTATCTTCCAAGCCTAGGCACGGACGGACGACGCCAAAGCGTTCCTGAAGCATGGCGCTTAAAAACTCGTACGGCCTCAATTTACATTCTGGCACAGGGCAGGCGCGCGCTATACCCATTTCGACAGCTAACAATTCTATGTCGGCACGCCTGGCACCTAGCTCTTCGGCCGCTGCAACCTGTTGCAGATATTCCTCAAATGGTGTGCCTGAAATATCTCCGCCTCGATACACACTCGCTAACATACAATCTTCTGCTGCCACAATTTTCCTTCGCAATAAAACGTTATTATAAAACATAAATTATATAATAGTCACTCCCGCGATGTCGTTTGGCGCGGTACAATAGTAGTATGAGCGAGAATAGACTCCACGACGGCATGTCAGTGCACGCCGGTTTTCCTAACCCGGCGGCCGACAAAGAGTTGTTGAGTCTGGATTTGAACCAGCTGCTCGTGCGGCGTGGTGCCAGTACGTTTCTGTTTCGAGTACACGGCCAAACGGGCAAGGAGTTCGGCATTTTTGACGGCGACATCGCCGTAGTCGACAAAGCGCTCGGTCCGCGTAAGGCCGACCTGGTCATTTGGTGGGATGACGACACGTTTCGTATTTCACGCTTTGACAGTTTGGGTAAGGACGCCTCGGCGTGGGGAGTGATCACCAGCACTATTCATCAACTCCGAAGGGCGACCGAATGAGCGACGAGACTTTAGACTCAGCGGTCAGCTTACCGCCCGGAAACGGTTCCCCGGCCGGCGCAGCAGCCGGGCCGGGTATCGAGACAGATAACGGCAAGCCAAAAGTATTCGCCCTCATCGATTGTAATAATTTTTTTGTGAGTTCGGAGCGCGTCTTTCGGCCCGACCTCGAATACAAGCCAGTCGTGGTGCTTAGCAGTAACGACGGCTGCATTGTGGCACGCAGCGACGAGGCCAAACAACTCGGCATCCCCATGGGCGCACCGGCATTTAAATTCCGACACGACTTCGCCGCCAAAGGCATCGTGCAATTTTCCGCCAACTTTGAACTTTACGGCAACATTTCGCGGCGCATCACCGACATACTGCGCCGCATGACGCCGCGCATAGAAGTCTACTCAGTTGACGAATCATTTTTAGATCTGTCGGAATTGCACGTTACTGACTACACAGCTTGGGGCAGGGCAGTGTGTGCGCAGATTTTGCGTGAGGTCGGTGTGCCGGTTTCGATCGGCATTGCCAGCAGTAAAACGCTCGCCAAACTTGGCGCCGATCTCGCCAAAAAGCACCACGAGCACAGTAGTGTACTCAGTTTTATGAACCTCGAGGCCAGCAAAAAGGATGAACTGCTCAACATGGTGCCGCTCAAAGACGTGTGGGGCGTGGGCTGGCGATTGGAGCCGAAGCTGCGCGCCGAAGGCTTGGGCAACGCGCTCGCCTTAAGTAAACTGCGCCCGCAGCGTGCCCAACAACTTATGGGCGTTCGCGGCCGGCAACTCATCAGCGAACTCGGCGGCGTCAGTTGCTTTCCACTTGAACACGACGAGGTCGTGCGGCAATCACTGGCGCGCACTCGGATGTTCGGCGAAGACACAAGCGTCTTCCACGTGCTTGAGGCCGCCATCGCCAGCCTCACTGCCCAGGCTGCCGGACGTTTGCGCGACGAAAATTTGCTGGCGCGCAAAGCCGCGTTTTTTATCACCACCAACAAACACAAGCCCGGATATCGGCGCTGGACGCGTGAAGTGCGCTTCGATACACCAACCAACGACACCGGCTTACTTATAAGCAGGCTGCTGGAGCAGTTGCGTGACGTCTACAACGCCCGGCAAAGCTACCACCGCGCCGGTGTCTTGCTGTCTGATTTCGTGCCGCTTGGCCATCTGCAAACCGACCTCTTGGGCTTTGTGCAAACCGGCACCCATAATCGCAGCCTGGCACGGATGCAAGCCGTCGACGCCATCAACAGCCGCTTCGGTAAAAACCGTCTACACTACGCCGCCGAAGATCTCAGCCGCGCCTGGGAACCAAAACGCAAACTGCGCTCGCCGCGCTACGTTTCGAACTGGGACGAACTGCCCGAAGCCTGGCTAGCCAAGATTGAAAATATCTAGGCTTGGCCCTACACTAAACGCATGACAAATGCGGAATTGGAGCAATCGTCAATCGCGGCCGTAAGAGCCACTGAGATCATGCTTATATTCCACTCGGACTACGGCCCAAGTCATAATTTTGCGATTTTAGAACAAGGACGACTTGTTGGAGATCTTGACTCCAGGCACGCTGTAAGCGCCGCCAGCCTCAACCAACTTGCCATCGTTCACGCCCTGGAGATAAGTGATGTCACTCTTGGCACTGAAGTTACGCTTGAACCAAGTGATATTATTCGCGGCAGCGGCCGACTACAATATTTTCCGTACGGTTTTAAGCTTGAAGCAGGCGACGCCGCCAATCTGACGCTCAGTCTGGGCGACCATACGGCCGCACGCGCGTTGGTACGAGCGATCGGTGGTTCAGGACAGGTGAATGAGCTGTTGCGCAGTGATCGCTCGCCGCTTAGTGACGCGCTTGTCCATACGGCCCTCAAGCCGCTGGGTGATGCCAGAGATCCAGGCGTCCAATACAATTACGGCGAAACTACTGCATATGAATCGGCTCTGCTCTTACGACAGCTCCTTCAAACGCAGGCTTTTGCCGGGTCCTTACAGCATGGCGAATTTACGGGCGGGCTGCGGGCCGACCTCCAAGAGGTCTTGTCCCCATATCTGTCGGCCACGACTGAGCACGACCTCGACATTGCCAAGACAGGATTTCGACTCTCAGACCAAGCATATCGTGCGCTACTTACCGATTTGCCGCCACGCACCACGTTTCCGAACAAGCAAGGCATCTTCGCCGACTTACGTCACGACGTTGGCAACATAGGCAGATACACCGTTGCCGTGCTGAGCACCGGACATCCGGCCTACCAAGGCGGCTGGGAGTTTGAGGATCAAATAAGCTATGGTGCCCACCGAAAAATCGGGTCAGAGACATGTATTGCTGCCGGCTTATAAAGGCTGCCGCACTACTTAGGCAGCATCCACTTATTCCGAGCAAATAATCAAGCCAGAGCTTGGGGGTCATTTTGCGTTAGCCGGAACGCACACTGCAGCAAGGCATCAAGGGCGATGTGGCATTGTAATCGTTCAGCGATTTGACAAGACCGATCAAGTAACTTGAAGGTTGATAAATTGTAGCCGCCTTGCTATCATCGCAAAATATATGTATGAAAATGGAAAAACGGATGAGCCGGTAAAACGCATAGACCCCGATGCGCTCGGACTGATCGACCCTGAGGCGCCGTCGGCCACCGAGATTCGGTGCGAGCTGCCTGGCGTTGACATGGTGCCGCCATCCGTATCTCCGCAAATGATGGAGACAGAGATAGTACAGCCACCTGCAGAGTTAGAGCCGGCGCCACCGCCCGTGGCACCCTCGATTGCCCCATTTTTTGAGCCGGAAGCCATGCAAGCGCTCAATATAAAGCTGCTGCGGTCTATACACCGAAGGTACGGCTCACAGACAAAAGCAGGCCGTTCTCCCGAAGACATATTGTCGGAAGTCTGGATAGGGGCGATACTGGCATCACGCAAGGAAAGGTATCGGAACATCCCTCCGAATGAGTTTGAAACAGTTATCTGGGCGATCACCGCAAATAAAATTTATGATGGTCATCGGAGGGCGAAGAGCGATCTCGCTGACCCGATCGGCATAGACTATGAGGTTCTTCCTGAATCGGAGCAGGCAAACGAACCGAGTGCACAGCAAGTAGCGATAGAGGGCATGACAATGCAAGCGATCGCCGACGGCATCAGAGAACGCACCATTAATAAGTCCGGCGCTACAGGCGCCAAAGTTCTAGCAGTCATGTTCCTAGACCCGGCCACAACTAACCAAGAACTCATGGGCTTAGGGCTGGCATCGACGCCCCGTGCTGCGAGTATCGCCTCTCATCGCGCCTTCAACGTGCTAGAGCAAATCGCGGGTGAAGTCTTGGGAATTGAGAAAAGGTGTGGCAGAAGGAAGCCCCGAACCCGAAAATGAAGCTGCATCGTCGTGACCGTTGGCGAGCCGAAGCTGCCATATGCCAGAGACTTATTCGGCTCACCTCATAGCAGAGTGGTCAGCGGGAACAACCCGTCTGCAAACACAAGAGAATTGTTTCCATAGTCCTTTATGCTAACTTACATGGGCGTCAATCCGCGGAATCACGTGGCAGAAATTGTGGCAGACCTCAAAACTGCAGCCACACCTAAGCCTGTAAGCATGCCGCTCTAGAAAAATTGCCGCCTTATTTCGTCCGTAGACCTACAACTGATTGGCTGCGCTTTGGTTTATGGCAACGCGCGCTCCGGTGAGGTGAGATGGGTCGGTCTCGCTGCCGACTGTGGCCGAAGCCGGGCCGTCGAAACCGTCGCCATTGTTGGTGAGCTGGACTTTGAAGCTTACCGATAATTTGTCGGCCGGCTGGTGGGTGTCGGCCAAGGCGTTAAGCTCCTCGAAAGTGCCGACAATGTAGCGGATATTGCGAATCCTCTGTACTTGCCAGACACCCATACCAAGGCTGTCGTTCGTGCCGCCGTTCGGCTTGCCCGGGCTTTCTTGGACATTGGTCGGATTAGTGCTGAGCATCGTGCCGTCGGCATTAAACGTAAACAAGTGTGGTGCATATGGCGCCACGGCCGTCACCTCCCATACGCCGACGATGTCGCTTGGGTCTTTGCCAGTATCGGCAACTACATGGCCGCCAATGCCAACCGCCAAACCGCCAACCACACCGACAAGTGCTATTGCTGTAATCATTTTTTTCATTTTCATACCCGTGCCCCCTTATAGACTCAACTATCATAAGCGTTTTGTGGGCAGCCGGCAAGTAGCAGGTAATGCTTGGCACGATACACTTTAAGCGAGTTAGAAGCCGAACGGGGTATCGAGCTGTTGCTGATACAGATACAAAGAGACAGCGAAGTAATTAAGGCTTCGGCGCGTTAAAGAGTATAGCGTGACTCAAGATTAACCTTCAGCTTGCTAATGACGGGATTAGTGACCTCTTCGGCTTTAAGCTCAACTATAGCATCTTCGATGATACTCTTAATGTATGCGCCAACTAACTTAGCGGCAGTACCGGTCAGTACCGCAAAGCGTATACCATTCTCGCCATCTTCTATATTCTCGACAATAACATTGAAGCCGTTCTCAATTCCTAGTTTCCGTATGCGCCCACGCAGCATAACGCCGTTCAATGAAGATTTTTCTGAACTGATTTCGTAGATGTTCCATTCAAGGAGCTTTTCGGTCATTTTCTTATAGTAACAAAAGCCAGCTCGCCGGGCGACTTTTTTGTGTAACGAAAATGGTGACCCCTGCGGGAGTCGAACCCGCGATCTTCAGGATGAGAACCTGACGTCCTGGACCACTAGACGAAGGGGCCAAACCGCAGAATGTAGATTGTGCTTGCACAAAATCACACGTCGCCGCGACTCAATAATGCTACCACGACAGAGGCGAGCAGGCAATGCCCGGCGTGGCCAGCTGGGCGCCAGAAGCATAAGCAGTGTATACTAAACTAGCAATGGATTACTTTTCGCGGCAGGTTTCGCGGCACTGGTATCAGCTGTACTATGCGTTCGCTTTGGCGATCAGCCTTGCCATGCTGGCGGGGTGCGGCGTGGCACGATTTGTGCCCGCTTTACACGTGAGCACGTCGTTCGGGCTGTCTCTTACCGTAGCGCTGTTGGCCGGGCTGCACGCTTTCTGTAGTCTGGTGAGTTTGGCCTTTCTTCGGCGCGCGGGCTGGCCGATGATTGTCTTCTTTAGTTCGTTTTTGTTTATTCTAGCACTGCTGGCGGCGATCGTGCGCACGGGCCTTTCAGTGTACAGCGTCCCGTACATAGTTGTCTGGTTAATATCGGCTGTGTTTTCCGGCATGTTTGGTTTACCGATTTTGCTTGGTTCAGTTTTTATGACAATGCTGTGCATGTTGCTCATCACTAAGTTTCAGGTCGCGTGGGTAAGTTCCTGGGGGTGGATGTGGCTCGGTGCCGAAGTGGCGTGCGTTGCCGTGGCATATTTGTTTTGGCGGAGCAAATTCATTGATGCCGAAGCCATGAAGGTCAACAAGCTGGCCGGCATGGTGAAGAGCGGCCAGCAACAAGCTTTGATTCTGATTCAGTCAATCACCGACGGCGTGATCGTGACCGATACCGAGGGCAAGATCGGCCTCATCAACCCGGCGACGGCGCTCATGACCGAGTGGCCGGTCGACGAAGCCACCGGCGTCGATGTGCAACTGGTGGTGTCACTGCTGCAAGAAAATGGTCAGGACCTCGAGCCTGACACCAACCCGTTTAAAGTGGCGCTGAGCGAAAAGGAACGGGTCAGCCAAACCTTGCAACTCAAAGGCCGCAAAGGGAAGCAGCAAATTATTTCGCTGGTGGTGTCCCCGGTCATTACACCCGGCACGACCGACTTTGTCGGAACTGTAGCCGTGATGCGCGACATCAGCGAAGAGCGGGTCGCCGAACAGCAGCGCGGCGAATTTATCAGCACAGCCAGCCACGAAATGCGTACGCCGGTGGCCGCCATCGAGGGCTATTTGGCGCTGGCACTCAACGACAAGGTCAGCACCATCGACAGCCGGGCGCGCGGTTTTTTGGAAAAAGCCCACTCCAGCACGCAGCACCTCGGCAAACTTTTCCAGGATTTGCTAACTTCGGCCAAGGCCGAGGACGGTCGGCTCAGCAGCCATCCGGTCGTCATCGAAATTGGTACCTTTTTACAGCAGCTGGTTGACGATCTCAGCTTTTCCGCCAAAAAGAAAGGCCTGGCTGCCGAGTTCGTGATCGGCTCAACCGAAATGATTGATGCCACCAACGATGCCGCCAGCAATCACGTGCTCAAACCGCTCTATTACGCCTTAGCCGACGCCGACCGCATGCGCGAAGTCGTCACCAATTTGTTTGACAATGCCGTCAAATACACCGATAACGGCAAAATTTCCATCGGGTTGACTGGCGACGAAAACGTGGTGCAATTTTATATCCGCGATACCGGGCCAGGCATCCCGGCCGAAGACATCCCGCACTTGTTCCAAAAATTCTACCGGGTTGACAGCAGCGCTACACGCACCATTGGCGGCACCGGACTCGGATTATTTATTTGCCGCAAAATCGTTGAGCTGTATCACGGCCGCATTTGGGTCGAGAGTGCGCTCGGGCAGGGCAGCACTTTTTTCATCAACCTGCCGCGCTTGGCCTCACAAAAAGCCGCTCAATTGCAAGCAAGCGAGGCCACCCAAACGGCGAGCAGCTTGCCAAACATCACATCCTTAACTAATTCATAGGCGTCGTGTTACAATGAAGAAAACATAAGCATCAAAATACCAGGGGCAACACACGACATGGCGAAAATCTTGTTGGTCGAAGACGACAATAACCTGCGCGAAATCTACGAGGCACGTTTACAGGCCGAAGGCTATGCCATTATTTCGGCCAAGGACGGGGAAGAGGCTTTGGTGCTGGCCAAAAGCGAACATCCCGACCTTATTATTTCCGATGTGATGATGCCGCGGGTCAGCGGGTTCGAAATGCTCGACATTTTGCGCAACACCGAAGGGCTGCGCGATACGAAAATTATTATGCTGACTGCGCTTGGCCAGGCCGAAGATAAAACGCGGGCCGACTCGCTGGGCGCCGACAGATACTTGGTCAAATCACAGGTGACTTTGGAAGATATTGTAAAGGCAGCCGAGGAGCTACTGAATCAAACTGCGGCGGTACCAGCGGTTGCGGCGCCGGTTGCCACAGCCGCGCCGCAGGTTATGGCAGTAGCACCGGCACCTGCTGCCGTAGCACCACCGGCACCGACTGTCCAGCCGGCAGCGGCAATTCCAGTAGCACCATCGCCACCATCTCCAAGCGCAGTGCCGGGCGCCCTCATACCAGTAGGTGCACCAACGCCGAGCGCAAATCCAGTCGCACAAACCCCGACGCCAATGCCGACTACGCCGGCACCTGCTCCGACAACGCCCAACGCTGGCGTCGCACAAACGCTCACGCAATCGACCTCCAACGAAGCAGCAGATATGCAAGCCCAGATTGATGACTTTGTAAGTCAGCCAGCCACTGGCAGGGCAACTTCCGTATCCGCTCCCGAACCAACGCCAAGCACGGCCGCGCCAGCCACAGCTAACCCAGCTCCAGCACCGACAGCACCGCAGCCAAATTCCACTGTCATCCGTCCCGAACCGCCTCTAACACCACCGGACACCGAAGCGACCGACCAGCTTGTTGCCGACGCCGTCAAAAATTTATCGTCTGGAACCGACGTGCCTCAACCTCTCGCACCGCAACCGCCGACCACCACACCGCTCCCCGCCGCGGCTGCTACACCACCTCCAACGCTGCCGCCCGCGAACAATCAAGCAGCCCAAGATGATGACGCCGTCACTGTCGCTCACAAAAAAATCATCAAGCCAATTACTGATCCTGCCGAGCCTGCCAAGCCGGATTTAAACGAATTGATGGCCCGCGAGGGAATCGACAACCTCGATGAAGTGCCACACCAACCGACTGCCGCGCCACTCCCAACTCAGCCGTCGTCATACACGACACCACATCCGCCCGGCCACGTGATATCACCAACCAGCGCCAGTGCAAATGGCGGCGCCATCGACCCGAACACTATCGCCATCTAGCCGGACAGAGTGCTACACTAGAATTATATGCGTATCAATCAGCTTGTGGCGGCCAGTAGCGAATTGTCGCGCCGGGCCGCAGATGCTGCGATTATTGCGGGCAGAGTATTCGTGAATGATGTCCGCGCGCAGCCCGGCCAAGAAGTCGCACCGACAGACAGTGTCACGCTCGACGGCAGATCACTCACGCCGGCTCATAAGCAGCTCATCATGCTTAACAAGCCAGCCGGTTATGTGACCAGCCGCAACGGACAGGGCGCAAAAACAATCTACGACCTGCTGCCATCCGAGTTGCGCCAGCTCAAGCCAGTCGGCCGACTGGATAAAGATTCGTCAGGCCTGTTGCTGGTCACCAATGACGGTGAGTTGGCACACCAGCTCACTCATCCCAGCTTCCAAAAGACGAAGTGTTACAAAATCGAACTTGGGCAACCGCTGGCACCGCAACACCGGGAGCAAATCACCCGGCAAGGTGTCATGCTCGACGACGGTCCAAGCCAATTCGAGCTGCGTTGGCTCGAAAAGAATGACAGACGCACCTGGCTGGTCACCATGCACGAAGGCCGCAACCGCCAAATCCGCCGCACATTCGCCGCGCTTGGCTACCAAATCCGCCACCTAAGCCGCGTGCAGTTCGGCGAATACAGCCTCGGCGACCTAGCTTCAGGCGAGTATAAAACGATTACGGCCGCAGGGGTTGGCGACTCCATTAGATAATTTTACTCATGATTTACTAGCTTTGTCAATGTCACCTCATCTGTTATAATGAGCTGGAGATGAGCAAGAAACTACCGATTGTGGCAATTGTGGGCCGGGCCAACGTGGGCAAGTCCAGCTTGTTCAACGCGATTTTAGACCGCCGTGAAGCAATCGTCGCCAAAGAAGCCGGCACCACACGCGACAGCGTCACTGCCAAAGCCAGCTGGAACGGTCAAGACTTTTGGCTGGTCGATACTGCCGGTATGAAAGACGCCGCAGACGAGTTCGAGTTCACCGTTCAAGAACAAATCTTGCAGGCCGCCGACAGCGCCGACGTCATTTGGGTAGTCGCGGAAGCCAACGTGCCGATTACCGAAGAAGACCGCCGCGTAGCAACTATGGCACTCAAAAGCCGCAAGCCGGTTTTCTTGGTCGTCAACAAAGTCGACAAAGCGCGCGGCGAGGCGATCTTGTTCGAGCGCTTGGGCATCAAGCCGATCATCTACACCAGCACCACGCAGCGCCGCGGCATTTCCGAGCTGCTCGACAGCTTGGTCGAAATTATCCCTAAAGTAAGCATGCAAGCTGATGACGACCGCCTGCACATTACGCTGGTTGGCCGGCCGAACGTCGGCAAATCGTATCTGTTTAATACGCTCGGCAAAAAGCAGCAGGCAATAGTGGCGGACGTGGCCGGCACGACGCGTGACGTCAACCGCGCCATCGTGAAGTTCGGCGGCCGTAGGGTTGAGCTGATGGACACCGCCGGCATTCGCCGTCCTGGTAAGATCGGCGTTGGCATTGAGCACTTCAGCGTTATTCGTGCGCTTGCCGCCATCGAGCAAGCCGACGTCTGCCTGCTGCTCATGGATGTCAACGAACTCAACACGCAGCTCGACCAAAAAATCGCCGGCATGGTGAAAGAGGCGGGCAAGGGGCTTATTTTAGTAGTGAGCAAGTGGGACAGTGCCGAGGGCAAGGACGCCTTTACGCGCGACGCCTTGGCGCCGCAGATCGCCGGAGCGTTTGACTTTGTGCCGTGGGCACCGCTGATTTTTACCAGCTCAGTTACCGGCCAAAATGTTACCAAAATTTTTGAGCTGGCGTTCGGCATCGACAAACGCCGCGCGCAACGCCTGACAACCCGCGAGCTCAACGACTGGCTGCGCGGTGTTGTGGCCAAGCATCCGCCGGCCGGACTCAAAAACCGGGCGCCGAAGCTCAATTACATCACCCAGGAAACCGACAATCCGATTCCAGCCTTCAAAGTTTTTGGCAGCCACACCAAATTTTTGCACTGGAGCTACAAGCGATTTATGGAGCGCGAGTTGCGTCAGCGCTACACGTACGACGGCACACCGATCCAATTTTGGTTCATCGAAAAACACGAAACGCACAAACACGGACACAGTCCAACCAAAGAAAAAAAGGAGTAGCCGCCGATGCCTTTTTTGCAAAACCGACCGAATGTGGGCCTGCCAACGCAGTTTTATACACTTGGCCAAAACAAAACCGTGCTGGTCGTCGGGCTAGGGAACATCGGCCGGGAATATAACGGCACGCGGCATAATATTGGATTTGCCTCCGTCGACGCCTTTGCCCAGAAAAACGATTTTGACCCATGGATCGAGAAAAAAGACCTGCGCTGCCACTTTACTAGCCACATCTTGGGCGATACACGTGTCATTGTCATCAAACCGATCACGCTCATGAACTTGAGCGGGCAAGCCGTGCAGGCCGTGACTTCGTTCTATAAAATCAGCCCAGAGCGGGTGATTGTGGTGCACGACGAACTCGACATTCCGTTCGGCCAAATCCGCACGCGGGCGGGCGGCAGCAGCGCCGGGCATAACGGCATTAAGTCAATTACTGATACGCTGGGCGAAAACTACGGCCGCGTGCGCATTGGCATCGGCCCGAAGCTGCCCGAGCAAATCGACAGCGCCGATTTTGTCCTTGGCAAGTTTGCCGCCGAACAACAAGCTGAGCTGCCGGCGTTGACGCGCGAAGTCAACGCTATTTTAACTGAGTATATCTTTGGCGACGCCCAGATGCCGCACGAAACTCGCAGCTTTCTTATCTAATAACTACCAGGGCTGGTCGGCGTCCGGCATCCGCAAGCTTTCGTGCATGCCTAGCACTGCGGGCATATCTTCATAGCGCGCCACGCCGCGAGCGAAGACTTGCGGCACTACTAGTGCACCGCTTGTATCATTACGGGCCCACGTTTCGGGCCTAATCAACGTCGCACGGGGTTGGATGCCGACCGTTTTGTACTTGCGTCCGGCATCCGAGTGCGCACCACCCAGCGTCTCAAAACCTTTGATGCCGTTGCGCTGGCCGCGAGCGAGTTCATGCAGCTGCATGACGACCCCGGACTTAGCGGGACCGCACCATTCGGCCACGTTTTCGAGTCCGGCCAGGGCGAGGGCTGATTCCGGAGTTGTCGACAAGGCCGTCATCACATCCATGCCATGCAAAATAGCCTGCTCAACTGGCGTGCCGTCAAATGCTAGGTACCCGAATCTAAAAACCCACCCGCACCTGGTACCCTAGTAAAACTCTCAGGTAGTGCACGGCGTAGCCGTGTACAGAGCGAGGAAACGAGCTCCTGAGATGCATGTGCTCTTTGAGGTAGCCAAACACAGCTTCAATTT
>WNGL01000900.1_pt1 | contig 36007 bp, 26 predicted proteins | sample 5400591 | NCBI WGS metagenome assembly WNGL01 (sample SAMN13153377, study PRJNA577476) | soil metagenome | isolation source: 80 cm soil or saprolite under Garry oak tree replicate 1 | place: USA:California | collected 2016-06-15
ACGGGCTACAGTCTAAGTTATGTATGACCGAACGGTCAAGATAAATATTGGCATTAATTACAATATTACTTGCTACACATTTTGGCAAAAACCCAGCATTCTTGAGGTTTTGACGGTTTTTTCTAGGAAGTTAGGCTAACAACTTCATCCCCGCGGAAAGGCGGCAGCTTGCGGTTGGTCGCGGGATCATTGAGGAGCTTAACCCTGTTCGAGGCTAATCTGGAATCGGCCGTTCGTGGGCAGGGAAGAGCCTGGAGGTCTGAGCGAGCGGGGCAGGGGAGGCCGTGCGCGGGCAGAGCCCTTCTTAGGGAGATGCGGCGATCTCTTATGGCCGGATTGCGCGAAAGAACCGTGTGGAATGGCTCGGAGTAAGCGAATCGAAGAACTCGAAGATGCCATTAGTGCCCACCGTGTTCGTCGAGAAGGATTCCCACTGAACGAAATTCGTGGTGGACTGGACCCGGTAGGTTTTCCCATTCGTTCCGGCAAAAACAAAATGCATCAGGTTGTTGGTTATTTCCTCCACGACCAGGGCATTGAGCCAGTAGGCATTGAAGTTAATACTCAGCTCATCCGGACCCACTGTTACCGATGTGCTGGCCGGAACAAAAACAACTCCAGCAGCGGAAGGAGCCACCGAGTAGCTGCCGGCCTTGAGACCATCCAAGCGGTAATTTCCATCAGCGCCCGTGAGGGTGGAAAGAGCGCCCGAGCTGACGCTGATACCTCCGGCAATACCGAATCCGTGGACCCGACCCCGGATGGTATAGGGCGGCGCGGACTCAAACGCACCGATGTCGCACCCAGGTCCGAAGGGGCGCGCGATGCCGCGCTGATCGGTTGGCGGACAAGCGGTGCCATCAGCCGCATTGATGGCCGGGCTGCCAGCCAGCAAGGGCATGGTTAGTGTGGCACCGCCGTAGTCACCGAGGGGACCGAGCACCGGGTCGGTGCTATTGAAACTTCCCGGCCCGGAAAAGTTGCAGCTCGAATCGGTGGAAATGTTGTGTCCGCCGTCGATGATAGGGCCGAAGCAATTGCCGCCGGAGGAACTGAAAGCCACGATCGAACTCGCGAGCCTCAAGGTGCCGCCAACCCCGGCCACGCCGCCGCCTTGCGCCGGCCCCGAATTCGTGGCGAAGAAGCCGGCGCCACCGCGGGCGAGGTTTCGCGCCAGGGTCGCATACGCCAGACTTGCCGAACCAGCGATCACGCAGATTCCCCCTCCTTGGCCCGCGCCGCCCAGGCTTGGCGAAATTCCCACGTTTCCGCTGCCGCCGAGGGCGCGATTGCTCACGACGGTAACGTTGGTGGCACCCAGATTACCCGCGGTGGCAATTGCCCCGCCGCATCCATTCGTACCATTGAACGCATTCATGGAAACCGCTATTCCGGCGCCCCCCTGGGCTTCATTGTCGTCCAACGTGCATGCGTTGAGGATCAGATCGCTGACCGAATAGACCGCTCCGCCCAAGCCCCGGCCTGGCGCAAAGGACCATCCCCCGAGGCAGTGATTGCCCGTAAAGCGGCAGCGAGCGACTTGCGATTCGGCAGCGTTGTAAATGGCGCCGCCCGCGCCTTCACCGCCGCTGGCACGCCTGCCGCTATTTCCGCCCGTCGCCGCATTGCCGGTGAATACTGAGTCCGACACCTCGGCTGTCCCAACTTCTAAGGCTACCGCTCCGCCGCGAGCAGCGCCCGCTCCGTCTCCGCTCCAGGGCGAGGAGGCGCCGGTAACCGAATTGGTTTGAAAGAACGCACTCTTGATGACCACCGTTGAATTGTTCGCGTAGATGGCTCCGCCTTGGGCCGGCCCTTCCGCGCCGAAGTTTCCGAATATTTGTCCGCCGGCGTTGCCGCCGGTAGCGCCATTTTCCGCGAACGAACCTTGGTCTATAGCGACACCGCCGCCTTCGCAGTAAATGGCTCCGCCCAATGCCGCGCCCCCCGCGCCGTTGCCAACAATATGAGCGGGCGGTGGGGGGCTTCCTCCGGTGGCTCGGTTGTCGCTGACAATGCAATTCGTCAGACTCAACTGCCCGCCCAGGTTACAGATCGCCGCGCCGAGACCCCGGCCGCCGCTGTCCGCAAACGTGGCGCCGGTCCCACCAAGTACCGAGTGATTGGTGAGCACGCAGTCGCGCAGAACGACGGTGCCGCCCAGGTTGAGCAGCCCCGCTCCGCGACCGTCTCCGCCGGCGCCGCTCACGGCACTTGGGCCCATGTGGAAGCCGTCCGCGACCGTGAGGTGAATGGCCGTGAAGGTCACGCCCGTGTTGACTTGAAACACGCGCACCGCGCCATTGCCGCTGATCGTGACCGCGCGGCCACTGGCATCCAGCACCGTGTCTGCGGCAATCGTGATCGTGTTACTCAGCGTGATCGTTCCATCGCAGTCGAAAGTAACCGTGCCTCCGCCGGCCAGGGCGCTTTCCAAGTGGGCTTGGTCACAATCCGCCACGGTTTTTGAGGCCGCCGGAGCCGCGGACGGAAGCCAAGCCAAGGCCATCATCAACGGCAAAACAACTTTCAGCTTTGGGACCCACGCGGATGCGCAAGGCCATGTGGGATTGAACAAGATGCTGGGAATCCTTCGATCATCTTGAGATTCGAGGGTTTTCATTTGTGCCTGCTTTCCATGTGCGACCGGCCTGGCGCCGCTGTTTGGATGGGCGTACACTCCGACCACACGCTTTTGTCGGCCCGCGAGGGCCTTCGACATTCAAGTGGAGCATAGAACAAAAACTATATCGGTAAGTTCGAAAATGCAACTGGCGTATTTACCCGCCGAGCGCGTGGGGTCTTCACCCCACGACTCAGAGTAGCGATTCCAATTCGTGCGACTCTTGCTTGCCAATAAATTCGACCGCCTGTTTGAGCAACGATCGGAGAAACACCTTCCTGGTCCCGAAATAAAAGCAGCTTTGTTTCTTTGTCTCTGGTTCGCGGTGCGCTTAAAAATGGCGCATGCACATTCGCTTTCTGCTCGGCCCGGCCGGCAGCGGCAAGACGCACCGCTGCCTGACGGAGATTCGCGCGGAACTGGCCGCGTCGCCGGAGGGCGGGCCGCTGATATTTTTGGCTCCGAAGCAGGCGACGTTTCAACTGGAGCGACAGTTACTGGTTGATCCGGCTCTTGCCGGCTATACGCGGCTGCAGATTCTGTCGTTCGAGCGGCTGGCTGAATACGTGTTCGAGACGCTGCAACTGGCGTCGCCCGAATTGCTCAATGATGAGGGGCGCGTGATGGTTTTGCGCGCCTTGCTCGCGCGAAAGGCGCCGCAGTTGAAATTGTTCCGCGCGACGGCGCGGTTGCCGGGGCTGGCGCAGCAACTCAGTCTGCTGCTGCGGGAGATGCAGCGGCACCAGCTTAGCGAGGGGCGGCTGATGAAGCTGGCGCAAGAAGCCGGCGCGGCCCCGCAATTGCGCGACAAACTTCATGACCTGGCGCTTTTGCTGGGCGCGTATTCCGAGTGGCTGCGGGAACACAAATTGCAAGATGCCACGCACCTGCTGGATGCGGCCACGGCGGCCTTGCGGTCACCATCCAAGCTGGAAAATCCCAGATCCAGAATCGCGCTGGCCGGTTTGTGGTTGGACGGCTTTGCCGAGATGACGCCGCAGGAACTCGATCTGCTCGCGGCGCTCGCGCCGTATTCGGAGCGGATGACGCTGGCGTTCTGTCTCGAAGCGGAGCCGTCCGGGGAGGATTCCTGGCTCTCGATCTGGTCAGCGGTGAGCAAGACGTTCCGTCGCTGTCATCAACGGCTGAAGGAGCTGGCGGGTGGCGAGGTCTTGGTCGAGGTCCTGGAGCGGCGGCCGGAGGAGAACCGATTTGCGGGGAACCCGATCTTGCAACATCTGGAGCGATGCTGGGCCAATCCGCAGCCGTTTGAAGAGCGTGGCGAGGCTGCCCGGCCCGCAGCGATCAAAGCCGGCGCGACGCCCGCCGACGGCCAATCCGGCCTGCGCGTCGTCGTCTGTGCGAACCCCGAAGCGGAGACGGTTTTTGCGGCGCGCGAAATCCTGCGCTTCGCGCGCAACGGCGGGCGCTTTCGCGAAACGGCGGTGTTGCTGCGGCAATTGGAAAAACATCACGAACTGATTCGCCGCATTTTCACGCGCTACGAAATACCGTTTTTCCTGGACCGGCGCGAGCCGGTGGCGCATCACCCGCTGGCCGAGCTGACGCGCTTCGCGTTGCGCACCGTCGCGTTCGGCTGGCGGGCGGAGGACTGGTTCGGCGCGTTGAAAACTGGTTTAGTCAGCGCCGACGAGGGGGAGATCGATTGGCTGGAAAACCGGGCGCTCGCGCACGACTGGGAAGGCGATGACTGGCGCCACCCGCTCGAAGGCGGCCAGGACGAGGGCGAGAGAAAGAAGTTGGAGCAACTGCGGCAAAAGCTCATGCCGCCCTTCCAGCAATTGGCGAACCGCTTAACGAGAGGGCCGGAGACCCTGCAACCAACCGGCGCGCAGCTCGCCGCGGCCTTGCGAGAGTTTTGGCGAGAGTTGAAAGTCGAAGAGCAGTTGGATACGTGGAGCGCGGAATCGCCGGCCGACAAAGGACCCAGCATCCAGGTTCCGCAAAGCCAAAGTCATGCGACCGTCTGGGACCAGATGGAGGCATGGCTGGACAACCTCGAGCGGGCTTTCCCGGCGGAAGCCCTGGCCTTGCGCGAGTGGCTCCTGATTCTGGAGGCGGGGTTGGGGGCGTTGACGGTCGGAGTCGTTCCGCCGGCGCTGGATCAGGTGCTGATCGGCGAGATCGACCGGTCGCGCAATCCCGACTTGAAACTGGCGTTCGTGCTCGGCGTGAACGAGTCGGTGTTTCCCGCGGCCCCCGCTCCCTCGGTCTTGCTGACGCCCGCCGAGCGCGCGGAATTGGAGAAGCAGAGCGTTCAGCTCGGACCCAACCTGCAGGAGCAGTTGGGCCGCGAACGCTATTACGGTTACGTCGCCTGCACGCGCGCCCGGCAGGGGGTCGTGTTGACGTGCGCGGCGCGCGACATGGGCGGCGCCGTCTTGAACCCATCGCCATTCCTCCCGCATCTGCGACGACTTTTTCACCGGCTAAAATTTGAATCCATGCCGGTCTCGTGGCCCTGGAAGGAGAGCGAACATGCCAGTGAGTTGGCGGGGCCGTTGCTCCAGGCGCATGGCGCAACGTTCGCGTCCGGCGGCCAAAATGTTCACGGCCTGGGCGCGCTCGGAACGCTGCCGGTGTTCGTGGAGGTGCTGGCCAAATGGCGGCAAGTTGCGGCGGCCCAAATCCGGCAACTCTCTCCCGCCGCCGCGCAGAAAATTTACGGCCCGGAGCTGCACACCTCCGTCAGCGGGCTGGAAGATTTCGCGGCGTGTCCCTTCAAGTTCTTCGTCGCGCGCGGTCTGCGGGCCGAGGAGCGGGAGGAATTTGCGGTGGATTCGCGCGAGCGGGGCAGTTTCCAGCACGAAGCGCTGAACCAGTTTCACCGCCGCGTGCAAGCCGAGGCGAAACGCTGGCGTGACCTATCTCCCGCCGAAGCGCGCGCGAAAATTCGCCAGGTGGGCGAGGAGCTTTTGCCCACGTTTCGCCGGGGTTTATTCGCTGCGACGCCCGCCGGGCGTTTCACCGGCGAGATTTTAATCGAGGGATTGGAGCAATTGATCGAGACCCTCATCGGCTGGATGGGCACGCAATACGAATTCGATCCGCGCGCGGTGGAAGTTGAGTTTGGCTTGCCGGGCAGCCAATTGCCGGCCTGGCGCCTGGACCTGGGCGATGGCCGCGCGCTGCTGCTGCGCGGCCGCATTGACCGCGTCGATTTGTGGCGCGATCCGCGCGCCGACGAAGCGCTCGCGGTGGTGATCGACTACAAATCGCGCGCGCGCAAGTTCGATCCCCGCAAGTTGCATCATGGATTGGAGTTGCAACTGCTCGCTTATCTCGGCGTGTTGCGACATTTGGCCGATCCGCAAGGCCAGTTCGACGCGGGGCGGTTGCGGCCGGCGGGAGTTTTCTACGTGGGCTTGAGCGGCGCGCGCGGGGCTGTCCAGACCCGGGCCGAAGGATTGGAGGGCGGCGAAGCGGCGCGCAAGGAGGCCTGCCAGCACGCGGGCCGGTTCGATGGCGACGCGCTCGATAAATTCGACAATCGCGGCGTTTCCAAGGGCGACCAATTCAAATACGCGAAGAACGCGGATGGCGCTTTCAGCCGGCGCGGCAATGAGGCGATGGGCCAGGCGGAGTTCCTGGCGTTGCTCGACGGTGTGGAAGGCCATTTGCGGCGCATCGGCAGGAGCGTCTATGCCGGTGAAGTGGCTGCGTCGCCGTACCGAATCAACAACGAAACGGCGTGTGATTTTTGCGATTACCGTTCCATCTGCCGTTTCGATCCGTGGCGCGAGCCTTACAACGTGCTGCGTGCGCCACCGAAGGAAAAAGGTCCCGGCCCGCCGGAGAAACGCGCCCGAAAGTCCACGAAATGAAAACACGCCACGATGGGTGCAACCTGGCCCGAACCGCGGAAAGTTGCCGGACAGCGGCAAGCCGTTCCTAATTCCCAGGCAAGATGAGCGCGCCGACTGATTCGCAACGACGAGCCATTTCCGCCGCGGCCAACGTGCTGGTGGTGGCGGGCGCGGGCACGGGCAAAACCCGCACCCTTGTTGATCGCTGCCTGATGAAGCTCGCGGGCGGCTGTTCGCTTGAAAACATTTTGATGGTGACCTTCACCGACGCGGCCGCGGCGGAGATGCGCAAGCGGATTCGCGAGGGAGTGGAGAAAGCCGCGGGGACCGCCGAGCCGGCGGCGCGGGCCTGGCTCGACCAACAACTGGCGCTGCTCGACGCGGCGCACATCTCCACGCTCAGCAGTTTCTGCCTGCACCTGGCGCAAGAACACTTTTACGAACTGGGAATCGACCCGCAAATCTCAGTCCTGGACGAGCAGCAGACCCAGCCGCTCATCCAGCAAATCCTTGAGGCATTGCTGCGGAATTATTACGGCGCCGACTCTCCGCAGGCGCAGGCAGTGCAAGCGCTGGTTCGTCAGCAGGGCGGCGGCGCGGATGAGAAAATCCGCGCCCTGGTCGTCAAACTCCATCGTTACACGCAAACGCTGCCCAATCCCGACCGCTGGTTTGACGATCAGCTCGCCCGCTTCCGCGAAGCGGAACCTTTACTATGGCGAAGCTGGCTGGCCGCTGGATTCAACGACTGGCGCGAGCTGTGGCTCCCGCGCCTGCGAGTGAGCGCGCCGGCCAGCAAAAATGTCGCGGCTTGCCGCCAGGCCCTCGGGGACTTGCCGCCGAAACCGTCGGCCAAAGAAATCACCGTCGCGCTGGAGCGGATCAATTCGGCCAACGCGGATTGGCCGCATGGCGAGGCCGGTAAGTTCCGCGATCCGATTCGCGAGTTTTTTAGCGACGCGGAATTCCTTGGCGCTTTGTGCCTTCCGGAAGACGGGCGCGATCCGTTGGCCGAGGATTGGGATTGGGTCCGGCCCCACATGACCACGCTGCTGCAATTGGCGCGCGAGTTTGGCGTGGAGTTTACCCGGGCCAAGCGCGACCTGGGCGGCGTCGATTTCGCCGACATCGAACAACTCGCCCTTCGCCTCCTCCGCGACCCGGCCACCGGCGGGCCGACGCCGGCCGCGCAGCAGTGGCGGCGGCAGATCGACCACGTTTTTGTCGATGAATACCAGGACATCAACGAGGCCCAGGATAAGATCATTGAAGCGATCAGCCGCGGCGGAGCTGAAGCGAACCGTTTTCTGGTGGGCGACGTGAAGCAAAGCATTTACCGGTTCCGTCTCGCCAACCCGCGGATTTTCCGCGACTACGAAGAGGCTTGGCGCGCCAACCCGACCGCCGGCCAGCGCATCGCTTTGCGCGACAACTTTCGCAGTCGCGAGGCGATCTTGCATTTTATCAATCCGTTTTTCTCGGCGCTCATGCGGCCGAACATCGGCGGCGTCGCTTACGACGCGGACGCGCAGTTGCAATTTGGCAATCCGGCGGAGCGAAAAGCTTTGTCGGTGACAGGCGATGAATCCAGTCCGGGAGAGTCGCCTGCCGCCGCGCCAGGCATCGACTCATGGAAAAAGGGAACCGTCTGCGTCGAATTTCACTTGCTCACCAAGTCGGCGGATGACTCGGAGACCAGCGGGGGTGTGGAAGGGGAGGAACGGAACGAGCTGGTTGACCTGGACGCCGCGGAGAGAGAAGCGCGGCTGGTGGCGCTCCGCCTGCTCGAGTTGAAGGAGGCCGGCCATCGCGTTTGGGATGACGACGCGCGCCAGTTCAGGCCGGTGACTTGGAGCGACATGGTGGTGTTGCTGCGCTCGCCGCGCAGCAAAGTGGAAGCGTTCGCCCGGGAGTTCAGCCGCGCCGGCGTGCCGTTGCAGGCGGCGCGGGGCGGATTCTTTGACGCGCTGGAGATCATGGACCTTCTGAATCTGCTAAAGCTGCTCGACAATCCATTGCAGGATGTGCCGTTGCTGGCGGTGCTCCACTCGCCGCTCGTTGGGTTGGCGCTGGAGGAGCTGGCGGAAATCCGGGCGCAGAGCCGGGAGAAACCATTTTGGATAACGTTGCAGCGGTTTCATCGCGGCGGCCGGCGGGGCGGCGAGAGCGCGGTTTCGGCCTGGGACAAAGTCGATTTGTTCCTGCGCCAATTCGCGGGATGGCGGAAAATTATGCGGCAAACGTCGCTTTCGTTTTGTCTGGAGACGGCGCTGGCGGAAACGCATTTCGAGACGTTGCTGATGGCCGAGGCGCGCGGGCCGGAACTGGTGGCCAATGTCCGGCGGTTGCTCGATCTGGCGCGACAATACGATCCGTACCAGCGGCAAGGTTTGTTCCGATTCCTCCGTTTCGTTGAGGCGCAGCAAGCGGCCGAAGTCGATCAAGAACCCGCTCCGGCGCCGGCGGACGACGCAGTCCGCTTCATGAGCATTCACAAGAGCAAAGGGCTGGAATTTCCGGTGGTCGTCGTCGCCGGGCTGGGCGGGCAGTTCAACCTGCAAGATTTGCGCGAGGACATTTTGCTCGACGAAATTTACGGGCTTTGCCCGAAGGTAGCGCCGCCGAAAACCGGGCAACGTTATCCCAGCCTGCCCTATTGGCTGGCGCGACGGAGACAGAAACAGGAAGCGCTCGGCGAGGAGTTGCGGCTGCTCTACGTCGCGCTGACGCGGGCGCGGGACACGCTCATTCTTGCCGGGACGTTGAATCGCAGCGGCGCGAACGGAAAGTGGGAATCCACCGGGCCGGCGCCGCTCGCCGATCAGGAAGTGCTTGCGGCGAAAAGCTGTCTCGATTGGCTGCGGTTGTGGCTGCCGCAAGTGACGTCCGAGTCGGATTGGAGCAGTGAAACGGAGGGCCAATCAGACTGGTTGCGCTGGCGGCTTTACGCGGAAAATGACGCGCGTCTGCGACCGCCAGCACGCGCCGCCGTCCCGACGGCCAGCGCGCCCGAGTCTGCCGCGCGGGACGCGCAGCAGAGCGACCGGGACGATCGCGCTCCCCAAAGAGAGGGGAGCGCGGGCGTCCCGCCCGCATCGGTCGGCGTCCCGCCGACCGAATCTGCGCGCGCGCTGGATGAATTAAGGCAGCGCATCGCCTGGCGCTATGGGCATGATGCCGCTACGCGCGAACGGGCCAAGCGGAGCGTGTCGGAATTGCGCCGGCAAATGTTGGAGGAGGACGAGGAGGCCGAAGTGATACTTCCGTTACGATCTTCGGGGCCCAGGTTCAAGGTTCGGGCGGAAGGAATACATAAGGCTGATGAGTTATCTGCCGCCGACAGGGCCGCCGCTCAGGATGGGGACTCGTGGAACTCGCCCCTCCGAGGGGAGTTGACGGCGGCGGACCGAGGGACGGCGCACCACAAGTTTTTGCAGCACGCGGCGCTCGACCGGCTCGACAGCCTGGCTGGCTTGCAGAAGGAAGTGGAACGGCTGACGCGCGCCGGGAAGCTGGCGCAAAACGAGGCCGCCGCGCTGAACTTGCCGGCGCTGGCGGCGTTTTGGAACTCCGACCTGGGCAAGCGAATCCGGGCGGTGGAAGAGAGCCGGGTCTGCCGCGAGTTGGCGTTCACCGTGCGGCTCTCCGCCGAGGACCTGGCGCGGCTGAATTTGGCGGATGCCGCGGCGCTGAAGGACGAGTTCATCGTAGCCCAGGGTCGGATCGACGTGGCCGTGATCCTGTCCAAAGAAATCTGGCTGCTGGATTTCAAGACCGACCAACTGACGGAAGCCGAGTTAGAAGCAAAATGCGCGGCCTACGCGCCGCAGTTGCAACTTTACGCGCTGGCCTTGAGCGGCATCTACAAACCGCGCCCGGTCACCGAACGCTGGCTGCACTTTTTGAGCTTGGGAAGGACGGTGGGGGTGGAGGGAGGGGATGGGGCGGGGCGGTGATTTGCGCCGAGAGTTTACCGAAACTCTCCCTTCGGCCGTCGCCGGTGCGCGACGAACGATCGTTAAGCGACGCTACGCACCGCAGCCTCGCGACTTCCGGATGACCCGCGTCGAGACGGCCGATTTGAAAGCGGTTTGGCACCGAATTTCGTGACCGACGCGGCGCTTTCGGGCCGCGGCCCGCCCCAAGTTACCAAGTAGGAGTACGCGGCTAGGCGCAACTCCTTCGCGGGGTCAGCGGAGCGAGAGCCGACAAACCGGCGCCATGTCGAACCAGCGAGCCTCGCCCCATCAATCCGTCCTCACGATTATCCATCGACCGGCGGCAATGTGATACGGATAGTCGGTGGACTGATAACCATCATTCCTGACAGCGTGACGGGGTGAGAAAGCACCCGGCGCTCGTCAAACTTGGCCTGCGCGTTCGCCAGTTCCGCGAGCGAAGCGGCATCTCGCAGGAGGAACTCGCCCACCGAGCCGGCTTGGATCGCACCTATGTCGGCGGTGTTGAACGTGGAGAGCGCAACCTTGGCACCCTGAATCTCCTCAGACTCTCCGCCGCGCTAAACGTGAGCGCATCGGCTCTCCTCAAGGGAGTTTCCATCGGAAGGGTGGAATAGCGCGATGGCCAGAATTCCGAGCGAACGCAACTTCTTGAGAAACAACGCGCTTGCCGCGTCCGGCCTGACAATCCGGATGTTGGCAGATGGTATCGCCTCTACGTACAGGACGCTGGATGCGGTGGACAAGACGCTGCTCGACATGGGCAACACCCGGCTTTCGACGATGGTCGAACTGGCCAATCTCTCCTCGATGCTCGGGAATCTGTTGGCCTCTGGGATAGCCAATGCGTCAAATGCGGTGTTCCGCAGGAACGGCCCGCACAAGTACCCAGACTTGCTAGCCAACCGTTTGGATGCGGCTGATGTGGAGATCAAAATCGCGTTGGAAGACAACAAGCCGAAGGGCCACCTCGCTAAACCGGGCTTCTATCTGACATGCCGGTACGTCCTCGGCGATACCTCAGGCAATTTCGTCCGCGGCGTCGGCAGCCGTGGGGCCGTGGTGTGGATTTGGGAGCTGCGAGCGGGACTGCTGGGAATGGAGCACTTCAACCTCAGCAACACGGCCGGCGACTCCGGCAAGACCGCCGTGGTCAACGCACAAGGCATGGAGCGGTTGCAGGTGGTCTATTGTGATCTCTCCTTGTTTCCGGGCTCCAGAAGCGGGCGCATTTTCCGAGAGTACGAGGCGCTGTTCCGCCGGTAGCTCACATGTGTCGGAGCAACGCCTCCGCTAGCACCCGTCCCAGCAGCGGCGGTACCGCGTTGCCGATCTGCTTCACCACCTGACTTCGGTTTCCCTTGAACCTGAAGCTGTCTGCGAATCCCTGGAGCCTTGCCCCTTCGCGTGGAGTCAGCGCCCGATCCTGGTAGGGATGGATGCACTTGTTGGAGGCTGGATGCACGAAGTTGACCGTTAGTGTCACGCTCGGGCGGTCGGGCTCCAGTCGGCTGTAGCAGGTGCTGAAGCCGCTGGAGATCATCCCCTTCGGCAACGCAAATCGATTCGATCCTGCCTTTCGGATGATCTCCAACATGCGCGGCGAGTGCGCTGTTGATTCGTGCATCGTGAGCGCCGTTTCCTTTCCTCGCAGTGCTCTTTCGTACGGGGTCGGTTCAACGTCGTCGCGGTACGACGTGCCCGCACCACCGGCCGCGATTTCGGGCAAGTCGTGAATGGCGTCCATTACCGTGAGCGCCGGCGGAAGCGCCTTGCCAAACAACGGCAGGTCATCGCTTAGCTGGCCGTGGCGTTTCCCGGCCATGCTTCTAGCCTCGAGATGATGCGTCGTCGCCGGCCATTCGAAACGAATTCCCTCGCGATTGCCGACGACCACAAGCCGCTCCCGCCGCTGCGGCAGCCCGTACAAGGCCGCGTTGAGCACTTTCCAGTCGGTCCGGTAGCCGATCCGCTCAAACGCCGCCACGATGGCCTTCAGCACCTGGCCGCTCTGGTGCGTGAGCAGCCCGACCACGTTTTCAAGGACAAACCATTTGGGGCGGTACTTGTCGACTAGCAGTGCGTAATGCTCAAAAAGATTGTTGCGCTGGTCGGCCTCGGTGAGCGTGCGGAACGGACGTATCGAAGAAAACCCCTGACAGGGTGGCCCGCCAATCACGACTTCGGGGATCGGGCTTTCGTTCTCTAGCGAATCGAAGCTGAGCCTCGCTATGTCCGCGCAGAACGCCGTCGCGCTTGGGTGATTCTCGCAAAAAGTTGCAATCCGATCCGGAAGCAAGTCTAGCCCTGTGACCACCTGAAAACGGCCCGTCAACTCAAACCCGTGCGAAAACGCGCCGATGCCACAGAAAAGGTCAACGATGGGAATGCGCGCCGATTCGACCGCCTCTCGACGGCGCCTGACAAAACATCCGTTCGACAGAGCCGTCGTGTAGCCTTCGCCAGGCGTCGCGGTTTCCAACACCCTGGCCTGTGACTCTCTCAACGAATCTGCCGACACCTTGAGCGCCGCCGCGACCGCATGGAAAAAGGATTCATCGGGGAGCACCAGACCGCGCTCGCACTTGTTCAGGTCCGTCAGCGAAACGTTCGCCTTCAACGCCAGCTCCCTCTGGCCGAGGCCGCGCTCGGTTCGGATGCTGCGGATGTCCTTCGTCAGCATATGCTCAAGTCGGAAGCGGCGGTCCGCAGCCAGCCTGAGAAAAGCCGCGCCAGACGCTTCGGGTCTTTCGTCTGACATTCCCAGACCACCAAAACCTTCCAGCCCCGCCGTCGCAGTTCCGCGCCGACCCGCCGGTCCTTCGCTCGATTGTAGCGAATCTTCTGCTCCCAAAAAGTTCGATTGCGAGCAGGCCGCGCCCGGCCCTTGGTACATCCTGAATGCCCGTGCCAGAAACAGCCATGCGTGAAGATTACCGTATGGTGCCTGGGCAAGACAACATCAGGTTTGCCGGGCAATTCTTTGCGGCGCAGCGAAAAGCGGAAACCCTCTGCGTGCAGGACGCTGCGCACCAGTTTTTCAAGACGGGTGTTGTCTGACGGAACCCCGCGCATCCTCTTGCGCGTCGCTGCGTCCGTCGAAGCGAACGCCCGCCGCCGGGGTGGGCGGATGGCGTCCACTGCGGGCAAGCTCCCGGCTTCGCCTGCAACCATATCAAAGTCTCCAAGGGTTGAAAGTTCGAAAGAAGGTGGCCAGCGCCAAGTGCCGGGCGTGCCTGGCCTCTACCAAATCCATGAAGGGAGTCATAAAGGGGTTATTTTCAATTTAACGGACAGTAAATTGCAAGTGAACTCGCGTCGGCGATATGCGAGATTCGTCGGCCGATATCGCTCGAAATGAAAACAACTTTGTCATTTATGCTTCTTCCGTGTCTGAGATGTGGGAGGTTCTTGGTCTCGGCTTTGATCCCGCGGGGATTCCGGCATTTGGAGCTCACCGATTTAATCTGTGAACGCTGTTGGACGCCTCATTGCCTCTCAGCGCAACGCTCCGAAGGCCGGTGGCGGGCGGCGTATAACAGGGATACCAGACGTTATCCGTCTGATTGTTACGATGACATTGAATCCCCAGTGGTAACGCTGAAGGGGGGAGCCTGGAAATTTGAAGATGATGACTCCCCGTTCTCGCACCGCGGCCCCATTGTTGTTTACAAGCGCAAGCGTTTCTCACGAGCTCAGATCCGGACAATCTGGGGCTCAAGCAGCGGAAAGTGCCACTTATGTGGCCGACTGTGGAGGCCAGAAGAACACGGATCGAGGGGCTGGCACGTCGATCACGTAATCCCAAACGTCGGCGGCGGTAGGGACACTGAGATGTTGGAAAATTTTCTCGTCGCGTGCGCTCGGTGCAACCTCAAGAAGGGCCGAGGCTACAGCTCCCTCGCTATTCGCGAGGCCCTGTCAAAAGTGTTAGGCGTGTCCGGCTTTTGCGTACTCGCGGAATTTCTGCTGTGACTCGGGTGTAAAGGCGCTCTTGGGGATGACTGAGACAATTCTATTATCAGAAAGGTGGAGGTAGAAATAGGTGGCGTCCTCCGAGAAGCCTCGGAAAGTCGTCCAGGACAGCTCGCTCTTCCAGTTTGGGCCGGTGATGACGAGGCGAGTCGAGCTGAACTCAAGGGTTTTAGGGTCCGTGAACTGCGAATTGCCGTCAACCGCCTTGGCGAGAACTCGATAGATGTTAATGGGGCTCAAGATGAAAAGTGCCAGCAGGACGAAACCAGCAGACTGCATCCCCGCTCGAATCACAAAGAAGAAAGTTGCTCCAGCAAGTATGATTGTCATTCCACCAATAATGCGCGGACGGAGGATCATGCGCCTCCACCAAATGCGGATGAGGACGTTCCGCGGCATTTGGTAGCTAATTTTGAGTATTGCTGGAACGAGAGGAGGTTCCATTAGGCGTGGGCGGCGGATACGCCTAAAATTATGGGTTGAATTCTCACGGCCTAAATCCTCTTGCTTTTGTGGAGGTTGGGCTTGGAAAAGCCGTTTGTCAACGGCGTTTTCTGCACGATGGCGCTTTTGGAAGTGCGCGGTAAAAGATGGCGAAGAGCGGTGGGACGGCTGAGAAGCTCACGGAACTGCAAAGTTCCGCGAATCCGCCGGCCGGAAAGCCTGCGCTACCGGCCGGCGCGGCGCGGGAGCGGCGGGGGCAGAGGACCACGGCGGCTCTGGTTGGCTATCTCGATAGAATAGTAGCGCTTACGACGATTTCTTGAGCCTGATCGATTAACGGCGAATTGAAATAGCCGGTTTCTAAAGGCATAAGGCGAGGGGTTGAGGTCCGAATTGGATGGTTTGCCTGGAGAGGGTCGCTGAGCGAGAGGGGGTTATCAAATCTCTCACAGTGAGGAATTTGGTTTTGGGGCAGCTCCGTAGGAGCGGCCTCTTTGTAGCAAACCGAGCCCACCCAGTTTAAAGCCCCGTCGGGGCGGCATCTACGGCTTCGATGCCGCTCCTACGGAGCTTTGGTTTTTGGCGGATCGTTATCTACAAAGATGCCGCCCCGATGGGGCTGAGAAAGGCGTCCCTTGGGTGACGCAGGAGATGATTGGGATGGCTTTCCAGGGGCGTTGCAACTGGCTGCATCCGGGTCGGGACTCCAGCCTTCTCCAAGCCGCCTCGGGTTCGGTGAAGGCCGGAATTTCGCATTTACAAAGCGGCGGATTTCCGCAAGTATAATGGCCGAAACCGCGCCCGCGTTCAATGGCGCGCGGTTGCCGGCCAGGTTCGGATGGCGATGATGAAGCGCAAACAAAATCTTTGCACGACGGCGGCCTCGCTCGTGGGGGTGGTGTTCCTTTGCCGGACGGTTGCGCCGGCGTTGGCGAAGGATGAGTTCAATGCCGCGGAGCGCGCCCACTGGGCGTTTCAAAAAGTTGAGCACCCGGCGCCGCCCGAAGTCCGGCAATGGGACTGGGTCCGCAATCCCATCGACGCCTTTGTGTTGGCGGAACTGGAGGCCAAAGGAATCCCGCCCGCGCCGCCGGCCGACAAGGCCGCGCTCCTGCGCCGGGCGAGTCTGGACTTGACCGGTTTGCCGCCGACGCCCAAGGAACAGGCAGAGTTCCTGGCGGACGCGTCTTCCAAGGCTTTCGAGCGGGCGGTGGATCGGTTGCTCTCCTCGCCGCGATACGGCGAGCGCTGGGCACGGCACTGGCTCGACCTGGCGCGCTACGCGGAGAGCGAAGGTTTCAAGAGCGATGAAACCCGTCCCAACGCCTGGCGCTACCGGGACTACGTCATCCATTCGTTGAACCAGGACAAGCCGTACGACCGATTTGTCCGCGAGCAAATCGCGGGCGACGAGCTTTGGCCGGAGGAGGGCGAGGCTTGCCTGGCGACGGGTTTTAACCGCCATTACCCGGACGAGAGCAACGCGCGCAATCTGCTGCAGCGGCGCCAGGAAATCCTCAACGACATCACCGACACGGTCGGAGCGGTGTTCTGCGGGCTGACCTACGCCTGCGCCCGCTGCCACGACCATAAATACGACCCAATTCTCCAGACGGATTATTACCGGCTGCAGGCCTTTTTTGCCAACACCGCCGCCAAGGACGATCTCCTGCTGGCTTCGGGCGACGAAGTGAAGCGGTATCGCGAGCGGCTGGCGCAGTGGGAAGAACGAACCGCGCCGATCCGGGCCGAACTGGAGGCGATCGAAGCGCCGAAACGCAAGGACCTCGAAAGGGATTATTTTGAAAAATACCCGGCGGAGATTCGGGCCATCCTCGACAAGCCGGAGGAGGAACGGGACCCGTTCGAGCGGCAGATGGCCTGGAAAGCCAGGCAATACCTCGATCCCAATTCCCACGAATACGTGGGCGCTCCGGCCGCGGTCGCCGCCGCTCTCAAAGGCCCGGCCAAAAAACGGTGGCAGGAATTGAAGGCGGAACTGGCCAAGTTCGCCGACGATTATCCGGGCGAACTGCCCAAGGGCATCGGCATGACGGACCTGGGGGCCGAAGCGCCAAAGACTTTCCTGCTCGGCCGCGGCGTTTATGACAAGCCGCAAGAGGAAGTCCAACCGGGCTTTCTCCAGATCCTCGCGCCGGCGCCCGCCCGGATTTCGCCCGCGCCAAAGCCCGCTTCCAGCGGCCGCCGCGCGGCGCTGGCGAGAATCCTGGCCGATCCGGAGAATCCGCTGACGGCGCGCGTGATGGTCAATCGCGTCTGGCATTATCATTTCGGCCAGGGGCTGGTTCGCACGCCGAGCGATTTCGGGTTGAAGGGCGAGCGGCCAACGCATCCGGCGCTGCTGGATTGGCTCAGCCGCGAGTTCATCCAAAACGGCTGGAGCCTGAAGCATCTGCACCGGCTCATCATGGCCTCGAATACCTATCGGCAATCCTCGCGCTATCGCGCCGAGGCGGCCACAATCGATCCGGAGAACAAGCTCCTGTGGCGGTTTCCGCTGCACCGGCTGGAAGGGGAAGTCATTCGCGACTCCGCGCTGGCGGTGGCGGGTTTGCTGAATCCGAAGATGGGCGGACCGAGCGTGTTCCCGGAATTGCCGGAGGGGATGGCCACGCCGCGCGGCGGTTGGGACGTGAACCATAATGCCGCCGAGCGAAACCGTCGCAGCGTCTATATCTTTGTGCGCCGCAACACGCGCTACCCGCTGTTCGACAGTTTCGACATGCCCGATCCTCACGAAAGCTGCCCGCGGCGCAATACGACGACCAGCCCGATCCAGGCGCTCAATTTGCTGAATGGCAAACTCACGCTGGAATGGGCGCAGAGCTTTGCCGGGCGGGTGCTGGAACTGGCCGGAAAAGATTTCGACCAACAGATCGAAACCGCGTTTCGCCTGGCGTACAGCCGACAACCCGATAAGGGAGAGAAGCAGACGGCCATAGAGTTTTTCGACGCGCATCGGAAAATCCTGTTGGAACGAGTCGCGAAGGACGAAGAGTTGGCCCTGCCGCCGAAGCTGGCGGAGGCCGCCGATCCGTTGCACGCGGCGACGCTGGTCGATTTTTGCCACATGCTGATCAATGCCAACGAGTTCGTGTACCTGAACTGAAGGCTGGCGCGACCCAGTTTTTGAGCACCCGTGCTGACTGGTTTCATTAACACTCTGCTTCAGCGGGGTGATTAGCCAAGCGGGTGAATTCTAAAGGCCGGCTAACCGATAATTGCCCAAGCTGGGGCGCTGACCGGGGCACGGTCGTTATGGGATGACTTTTCCTTTGGGCATGGCGGAGGCGAGACATCCCGCTTCGTGGAAACAAGTCGCAAAGGTTCAAAAAGTTGGCATCGTTAACGATAATCGACCACATTGTGGCACTGGTGTTGGTGCGTTGTTTGCGTAGCAGGGAAAAATGAGGCAGGTTGCAACCGGTGAGTGTTGACAAAGTTGTAATCTCTGTTTAAAAGCAATGCGGCAAACAATCGCCAGTGTGACAGAAACAACCCAATATGCCTGAGACGATACCAGCGTCTTTGAGTGCAGGAACGAGGAGTACGTTCGAGCGCGCTACACGGTGGACCGATGTAATGGAAGCCGTGCAAGCAATCCAGCCACCGGTGGCGGTGGCGCACGATGCGACGCTATGGCTATTAGGAGTTGACGAATTCAGAGAGGGAGAAGCAAGAGCAATGACAGAAGGGCAGTACGAGGCAACTCTGGCCACTCACCGGATGGTCTTGACTCAAATTATTGCGAACGGAGAACGACTGGTGTTTTTTGCCAGGAAGTTTGGACTTCCCGAAGGGTTTTCTCAGTTCAGCGTAAGCGACTTGGAAGCAACACTGGAATCGCTTCATATTGCCTTCCGCGCGCAGCACGGCCCTAAAAGTCACCCACAGAGAGCCAAGGCGATCGAGTCGCTTTTGAATGCCCCGTAACAAGAAGATCGAAGATATTCTTGAAGCGTGGTATCGTCTTGATCATTGTCCCCATTCTGAGCGCGCAAAAGCGAAGACGGCCCTTGATTCGCTACTCGACGCGGCAATTGGGAACCAGGCATTTACTCGGGATGAGATTCTAGACTCCCTGCACGGCCACTATGTGGAATTCAGAAAATCTCGGGCGGCAAACGAGAAGCTACGAATTGCCAGAGCGGTCCCGAAGCACTAGAGGCCGGACGAGCATTATTCTATGGGGAGACGTCAGGCGCCAGAGCCTCGAAAGAGCAGAAACAGCTAATCGACAAGTAGGGCCGCGCCATAGAATTATTGTCTGCTCGCACGTTTGACATGACGACGCGGCCCGATTAATCTTGGACCATGCTCAAGGCCGACTTCAGACCGCTGACGGCGCAGGATTATCGCGAGCTGCCCCAAGGCCCGCCGTATCACCAGTTGATCGAAGGAGACCTTTATATGGCGCCATCGCCGGATCGTTTTCACCAGGACATCCTCGGGAATCTACACCTAATCATTGGCAACTTCCTGGCGAAGCATCCGCTCGGCTCGGTCTATATGGGGCCTTCCGACGTTCAATTATCCGAGATCAATGTTTTCCAGCCGGATTTGTATTACGTTTCCAAGGCGCGGAAGGCGATTTTGACCGAACAGGGCGCGGAAGGCGCTCCCGACCTGGTCGTCGAAATCCTTTCGCCGAAGACGGCCAAATACGACAAGGGCTTGAAGCGGGCGGTTTATGCGCGGACTGGGGTCGAGGAATTGTGGATCGTCGATCCGGAACTTAAGCAGGCGCAGGTCTATCGCCTGGCCGAGTCGGCGGATGCGCCGGTGGCGACTTACAACGTGAAACAGACATTTGAGTCGCGTTTGCTGCCGGGATTGAAAATCCGGGTGGCGAAAATCTTTCAACGATGAACCGAACGGTCCCCCACGTCCTGCCGGTGGCCTCGCGCCGCGAGTTTCTTTGTCGCGCGGGCGGCGGGTTCGGGGCGCTGGCGTTCAGTTATCTGCTCGGCCTGGATGGCTTCTTCGCTCGCGCGGCCGGGGACGCGGCGGTCAATCCGCTCGGCCCCAAGCCGCCGCATCGCCCGCCCACGGCCAAGGCCGTCATCTGGCTCTTTATGGAAGGCGGGCCGAGTCATCTCGATTTGTTCGACCGCAAACCGGGCCTCGATAAGCTCGCCGGCCAGCCGATGCCGGAATCCTTCGGCCGTCCGCTCACGTCGATGGGCACGGCGAACAACACGCTCATGCCCTCGCGCCGCGCGTGGAAACAGCACGGGCAGAGCGGCATCTGGATTTCCGATTGGTATTCCCGGGTGGCGGAACATGCCGATGACCTGTGCGTGTTCCACTCCTGCTGGGCGGACGGCTTGAACCACGTCGGCTCGATTTGCCAGATGAACACCGGCGACATTCTCGCCGGCCGCCCGGCAATGGGCGCGTGGGCGACCTACGGCCTCGGCTCGACGAATGAAAACCTCCCGGCCTTCGTGATTCTCACCGATGCGGGCGAAGTCAACGGCGGGCCGAAGAATTGGAGTTCCGGTTTTCTGCCGGCGGTTTATCAGGGGACGCAATTTCGCAACGACGGCCCGCCGATCTTCAACCTGGCGCCGCCAAAAACGATTGGCGAAAAACAGCAGCGCCACAAACTCGATCTGCTCGCCCAATTGAACCGGCGCTTCGCCGCCGACAGGGCGGAGGAAACCGAATTGACGGCTCGCTTGAATTCTTACGAATTGGCCTGGCGCATGCAGAGCACGGCGCCCGAGGCCGTCGAAGTTTCGCAGGAATCGGAAGCGACCAAACAACTTTACGGGCTGGGCGAAAAGGAGACCGACAAGTTTGGCCGGAATTGTCTGTTGGCCCGGCGGCTGGTCGAGCGCGGCGTCCGTTTCGTGCAATGCTATTCGGGCAGCGGCAATCTCTGGGACGCTCATAACGACCTGGAAGGCAACCACTCGAAATATTGCCGCCAGACCGACCGGCCGATCGCGGGCCTGCTCGCCGACCTCAAAGCGCGCGGATTGCTCGACAGCACGCTGGTGATTTGGGGCGGGGAATTTGGCCGGACGCCGTTTAATGAAAAGGGAGACGGGCGCGATCATAATCCGTGGGGGTTCAGCATGTGGATGGCCGGCGGCGGAATCAGGGGCGGCACGGTCATCGGCGCGACGGACGAGATTGGGCTGCGGGCGGTGGAACGGCGCGCCCACGTGCACGACATTCACGCGACGATCCTGGCCCTGATGGGCCTCGACCACGAAAAGCTGACCTATCTCCACAACGGCCGCAACGAACGCCCCACGATCAACGACGGCGAAGTGATCCGCGAAGCGCTGGCGTGAGGGTGATTCCAGCGGCGGTGTCTGACCCGCAACGCTGTTTGGTCAGTCGGACGACCAATCCTGCTATCTTCGGCCGTTATTTTACGGAATGAGGGACGGACGGCAGTTCCTTTTTCCATTGCGGCGGTAATATTGGCCGCAATTGGATTAGCTTTCGGGTTATTGATCAGCTTTTGACGGGCCTGTTTGACGACGAAAACGAGTAATATATGAATGCGTCTTATGTTGGGCCCATTTTAGTGGGCGTGAGCTTTACGTGTCTTGGAGTGGTGATGAGGAAACAGCATAAGAAGAATTGGAAAGCTTTTCTCATCGGTGGGGTTGCGGTGCTCGTGTTCGCAATCCTTTCGATTGCCTTACTGGGCTAAAACGTGTCAGTCCTGACTATTGACATTGGAGCGGATGATTTGAAACGGGTCGGAGGCACATGGGAAGCTTGACGCTCGTGTCAAACCGTCTGGCGGAGGCCAAAAGGAAATAAAAGTGTCAATGGTGAGGACTGACACCGCGCCCTAATGGGTGACCCGTTTTCGTTTTTGGTCTGAGCCGCCGCAAGCCGGCACAAAACAGCGATAAACTTATGCCCCAAGACATGCCGCTCGGCGCGGTTCAGCGCTTCCGCCAGAAAATGGAGCGGTTTCCGGCGTTGGTTCCGCTGTTGACGCAAGGAGATTCGTGGTTTGCGTTTCCCACGCTGTTACGCGCGAACATCATTGATACCTTGGTTAAGCAGAACGAGGGACAGGCGGCCTGGCTCCGCCTGGAAGGCCTGCTATCCAACGGGCAGGACGTGCGGCAAATGCTCTCCGGGAAGGGCTATCTGGAAATGCAGCGGATTCTTTCCGACCCGACATTGAAGTTCGCCGGCATTCTCGTCAGCGGAGGGGGCAACGACATCATCGGCCGCGCGTTGCTTTCCCTGTTGAACGAGAGCACCGAAGGCATGACGTGGATGGATGGCATCAACCTGGTTCGCTTTGAGCGCCGGCTGCAGGCAATCGAAAACGCCTATCACGAACTGGCCGACTTGCGTGATGATCATCAGGCGGAAGCCTACATTTTTACGCATGCCTACGATTTCCCCACACCCGGGAACAAACCCTGGCGCATCGGGCTGATGAAGGTGGGGCCGTGGATGAAACCGCACATGGACAGAAAGGGCATCACCGACGCAGAGAGCCAAAGGGCGATTATGACGTTTATGTTGAAGCGACTCGATGAACTGATGCAGAAATTCGAACAGCAGCGTGATCGGGTCGTTTATGTCCGAACCCAGAGCACCCTGACGGACCAGGAATGGGACGACGAAATGCACCCGACGAGCAAGGGATTCCAAAAGCTCGCCGCGCTATTTCAGGCGGCGCTTCGGCGCACGTTCCCCAAGCTTTCCCAGCGCTAGCAGCCTGTTAAGAAAGTAGCAGCCGACGTGAGGAGGCTCTGGTATCGCTTCTGTTTCCGGGGAAATTTGAGCCTCGTCACCTCGGCTGCCACGGGCAGCAGCATTTTTCAACGGGCTGCTAACTAAGCCAACGATGCCGTTGAGAACAGGGCGACCGCTTTACGAGCGGGCTTGCGTTTCCGGGAAAGTGGTGTTCACTGGGGAAACAGGCGCGTGTGAACATCGAGCAGATCAAGCAAAGACTGGCCAACGGCTTCAAGCCGTTCACACTCTGCTTGTCGGATGGGAGAAAACTGGCGGTGGCGCATCCTGAGTTTGTGGCGGTGGGCCGCCGAGTCGTGGTTGTGATCGGGCACGACGACCTTATCAATACGGTTGATCCGGTTCATATCGTCTCCATCGAAGAGAAGGCCGCGGAAACGTAGGCCCCTGCTGTGGGGGACGCCGCGGCCATTGGCGACTCGATGAACACCACCACACCGACCGTCCTGATTCTCTGCACCGGCAATTCCTGTCGCAGCCACATGGCCGAAGGCATCCTGCGGAGCGCGGCGCGAGGGCGGATCAACGTCCAAAGCGCCGGGTCGAAACCAGCCGGCTATGTCCACCCTATCGCCATCCAGGTCATGGCCGAAATCGGGATCGACGTCTCCTGGCATCGTTCCAAACCGTTGAGCGAGTTTCTGAACGAGAAAATCGAAACCGTCATCACCGTCTGCGATAATGCCGCTCAGGCGTGCCCCATATTCCCGGGCCAAGTGAACCGGCATCACTGGGCCTTTTACGACCCGGCCAGGGCCGAAGGGAGCGCGGAAGAGAAACTTCAAGCCTTCCGCCAGGTTCGGGACGAGCTGCGCCGCGTGTTTGAAGCCTACGCCGCCGGCCGCCTCGAAGGGTCCAACGCCGCCGCAGAGTAGGGCATTCCAACGGTGTAAAACTCTCAATACGACCCGACGCGGCCGATCCTGTGCCGGAGATGCCAAAACTTATGATCAAGAAATGTTTTGCGGAACTATTGGGCACATTCGCGCTGGTGTTCGCCGGCACCGGCGCCATCGTCATTAACGAAGTAAGCAACGGCGCGATTACCCACGTCGGCGTCGCGCTCACCTTCGGCCTGGTGGTGCTGGCGATGATCTACGCGATCGGCGACATCTCGGGCGCTCACATCAATCCGGCCGTGACGCTCGGTTTTTGGGCGGCGCGGCGCCTGCCGGCTCGCTCCGTTGCGCCCTATCTGCTCAGCCAGGGCGCCGGCGCATTGCTGGCCAGCGGCGCGCTGCGGTTCCTTTTTCCCCAGAACGGCCTGGTCGGCGCCACGCAGCCCGCCGGCCCGGCCAGCCAATCTTTCGTCCTGGAGTTCATCCTCACGGCCATCTTGATGTTCGTGATCCTCAACGTTTCCACCGGCGCGAAAGAGAAAGGCATCACCGCTGGAATCGCCGTCGGCGCCGTCATCGCCCTGGAGGCGCTGTTCGCCGGGCCGATTTGCGGCGCGTCGATGAACCCGGCGCGGTCCCTGGCGCCGGCCCTGGTTTCCGGCCACCTGGCCAGCCTTTGGATTTACCTCGCCGCCCCCACGCTCGGCGCGCTTGCCGCCGTTGGCGCTTGCCGGTGCGTGCAGGAGCAAGGCTGCTGTTCGGCCAAACCGCCGATCCGAGAAACCTGTCAACTGCCCAACTAACCAAAGAAGGCAGTGCCCAGCCTCGCTCGGCCGCCGCGTCAGAGCGGCAGGATTTTCGCCGCCTCGTCCAAGGTCTCACACGTCACGACCCGGACCTTGCGGCTGTAATGGAACAGAGTCAGAATGTTCAGACCGATATCCTTGCGCGGATCGGGAATGACCCGCACGACCGTGGCGATTCCCTTCTCGTTGCAAAGGTCCATGACCCGGCTGATGAAAGGCGCGCAGGCGATGTCCATGGTCTCCAGGCCGCTCAGATCCGAAAGCAGGGCAAAACCCGGCTGCAGCTCCGGCAGCAGCTTTTCGACCTTGTCAGAGAGGGATTTCGTTTCTTCGGGTCCAACGTGCTGGGCAAAGCCGATCCTCAGCAACTGGCGTGATTTGTCAGCTTGAACTTGAAACATGGTGGATCACACCTGGAAAAGCGTCCCGCGCGCTCGCATTCGCATCCCTCTCATCGATCTGGGTTCAGATTGCCGCAAGGTATCACGCACGTTGTGACACCGCCGCAAAGATTCGCCCGATGTTGGCATAATGCAAGCTTTTGCGACGATTCGCGGCCGGGACCGCACAGCCAGGTTCCGTACTACGGTTGTCGAAATCTTGGAGCGCGACTGTGTCAGCAGCACCAGTCGCAGCGTGCTCCAAGGCAAGCCCGCTTCGGGCCAATCTGCGCGGCCTCCAGGGCGCGAAGCGCTGCGGCTGGGGCCTTTGCCCACAGCCGCGCTCCCTTGGCTTTCGGCAGCGAGCGGATTTGGCGGGCCGGGCGGCTGAGGGACGCCTTCGCGCCGGCCACCAATTGTAAAAAACATCGTCAACGGCCTTTGACCGTGCAAATTTGTCGAGCGACATGCGAATCCTGATTATCGATGACGAGCCGAACATCCGGCAGACCACCTCGGTCTGCCTGGGAACCATGGGCCATGAGTGCCTGGCGGTGCCCAGCGGCGCGGAGGCGCTCCGCCAGCTTGAGAAGGGGCATTTCGACGCCGCTCTGCTCGACCTCCGATTGCAAAACGAAAACGGCCTGGACGTGCTCGCCGAGTTGCTCAAGAGCGCCCCCGGGCTGGCCGTGATCGTCTTCACCGCTCATTCCTCGATCGAGACCGCCGTCGAAGCTATGCGCCGCGGCGCGCAGGATTACATCGCCAAGCCGTTCACGCCGGAGGAAATCCGCCAGACCCTCGGAAAGGTTATCCGCACCCGCCGGCTCGAACGGCGGGTGGCCGAGTTGGAGCGCCGCGTCGCCAGCGAGCTGCCCCTGGAGAATTTGGCCACCGAGGAACCGGCCGTGCAGCGGGTTTACGACGTGGCGCTGACGAAGGCCGCGGCCACTCCCGCCACGATTTTGATCTTAGGCGAAACCGGAACCGGCAAGGGCGTATTGGCCCGCCACATCCACCAGAAAAGTCTCGTCGCCGAAAATGCCTTCGTAACGGTCAACTGTCCCTGCTTGTCGCGTGACTTGTTGGAGAGCCAGTTGTTCGGACACGTCAAAGGCGCGTTCACTGGCGCCGTCAGCGACACTTGGGGGAAGGTGTCGGCGGCCGACGGCGGCACGCTTTTTTTAGACGAGATCGGAGAAATGCCACTGGAGGTGCAGCCCAAACTGCTCCGCCTGCTGCAGGAGCGGGAGTACGAACGGGTGGGCGAGGCCAAAACCCGCACCGCCAACGTGCGCCTCATTGCCGCCACCAATCGCGACCTGGCCCAGGCAGTCAAAGACGGAAAATTCCGCGAGGACCTCTATTATCGCTTGAATGTCATTTCGCTGACGTTGCCCCCGCTTCGCCAACGGCCACTCGATCTGGTCCGGCTCGCCAACGAGTTCCTGGGATTCTTCGCCGGACAAACCGGCAAGCAGGTCATCGGTTTCTCGGCCGAGGCCTGGCAGGCGATCAAAGGCTGCCGATGGGCGGGAAATCTGCGCGAGTTGCGTAATGTGATCGAGCGCGCCGTGATTCTGTGCAAAGGCCCGGAAATCAAAGTGAGCGATCTGCCGGAACTGTTGGGCGACCCGCCAACGGAGCTCCCGCAAGCGGGCGCCAAAGTCTCGCTGGCCAAGCTCGAAACCGAGCACATCCGGCGAGTGGTCGCCAATGCCGGCAGCCTGGAGGAAGCCGCCCAAGTGCTGGGCATCGATCCCGCCACGCTCTACCGGAAGCGAAAAAAGATGGACCCGCCCGGCGCCACCGAAGCGACCCAGGGGGCCTGACGCCCGATCGCCCCGCGAGCAAGGGCGGCGCGTTCCTCCCGGGAAATTTTGCGGCAAAAGGTTTGCCGCTGTGCTTAATTTCAAGGAGTCATGCAGGCTTCAACTTGACCTTGTGCGTTTATGTTAAGACAACGATTCCTGGTCGCGCTGCTCCCGCTGCCGCTGTTGTTCCTCGGCGTGGGCGTTTATGCGCTCTTTCTTCTTTCCAATCTCAGCCGCTCGATCGATGCGATCATCGACCGCCCGCTCAACAGCATTGTCGCCGCCGAGGAGATGAAGAAGGCCGGCATGCAGATGCAAGCCGCGGTGGCGCTCGCGCTGCAGGCCGATGATGACCGGGCCACCGCCGCCTTCCCGCGGGGCGCGACGAACTTCGAGAACAGCCTGCGCCTGGAATCGGAGAACCTTTCGGTGCCGGGCGACGAGTCGATTACCCGCCAACTGGAGAAAACCTTCCGCGACCTGCGCTCCGCCTGGCAGGCGCTGCTGGCGGCGACCCCACCCAACCGCGACCTCCCCGCCAACCATTTCCTGGCCCTCAACGAATCGGCCGGCAGGATGGCCGACGAACTTCGCGCGATGAATGACGACGCCATCCGCTGGCGCAAAGCCGAAGCGCAATACGCCTGCCAATCGTCCCGGCGCCTGCTGATCGTCGCCATGGTCGCCGCGGGTGTGATTTGGACGCTGGTGTCCGCCCGGCTGGCCCGCATTGTCCTCCGTCCGGTGCGCGCGCTGACCCGCTCGCTGCAAAAGATCGGGGCCGACCAGGCCGTCTCGCCCGTCAGCGTCTTGTCGGCGGATGAACTGGGAACCCTGGTCGAAGAGTTCAACGAGATGTCGGTGCGCATGGAGGCCTATCGCGACAGCACCAAGGCGAGCGTGGTCCGTGCGCAGCAGATCCTCCAAGCGACGTTGGCGGCCTTTCCAGACCCCATCTATGTCTTAAGCCCGGAGCTGCGCATCGAACTGCAAAACGCCGCCGCCGACCGCCTCGCCCAAGCGCTCAATACCCCCAACGCCCTGCCCGAGCCGCTGGTGGAACGGGCGCAGCAGGTCGTGGCCAAGCGGCGAGACTATTTGCCCACTCATTTTCAGGATGCGCTGCTGCTCCGGGTGGAAAACGAGGAACGCTACTTCCTGCCTAAAATCGTCGCCATGAGCGGCGCCACGGACAAGCCTTTGGGCGTGGCCGTGGTGCTCGAGGATGTCACCCAGTTCCGGCTCATGGATGAACTTAAGACCAACCTCATTTCCACTGTTAGCCATGAGATCAAGACGCCGCTGACCAGCATCCGGATGTCCATCCACCTGCTCCAGGATCATTCCGTCGGACCGCTGGAACCCAAGCAGGCGGCGCTGCTCAAGGCGGCGCACGAGGACGTGGAGCGGTTGCTGCGGCTGCTCAATCACCTCCTGGAGATGGCCCGCTTCGAGCACGGCTCCCCGCAAATGCACTGGGAAAAGGTGTCCGCCCGGGAGCTGATCGACGACGCCGTGGCCGAAGTCATCACCCTGAGCGCCGCGCGGCGGCTGGCCTTGAAGGTCAACTGCCCGGAGGGACTGCCGGCTTTGTACATCGACCGTGCCCGCGTTAGCCACGTGCTCCGCAACCTGCTCACCAACGCCATCAACCACTCGCCGGAAGGGGCGCAAATTCTCCTGGCCGTGAACCTGGCCGACAATGCCGGCGTGCACTTCGCCATTCGCGACCAGGGAGCCGGTATCCCCGAGGAACATCAACCGCGCATCTTCGAAAAATTCTATCGCGTCCCCGGCCAAAAAATCCAGGGCAGTGGCTTGGGGCTTTCGATCGCTCGGGACATCATTCTGGCCCACTTCGGCACCATTGGCTGCCATAGCGAACCAGGCCGCCAAACCACTTTCTTTTTCACCCTGCCCAACGCCACCGAACAGCAGCAACGGCTCGCTTCCTCGGCTGCTTGAGCAGCAAACCTCAACCGACCCCTGTGGTTCGCGCGACGATCTGGGCAATTGCGGCGACCCCGGCGGCCATGATTTCCGTGCATTTTGCAGGATCGTTTCAACGCTTTTCAGGCAACTTGCAATGCCGGGCACAGAACGCGTGCGAGCCCTTTTCCCATAGTGCTCTTGCAGATAATCGGTTGCGCCACTCCGCCAATGCTTGGCAACATCGTTGCTTAAAGACCATCGCAAAACATCGTTCCATGGCGCTTATCCCAACAGTTTGCAGCATCGACAAGGTCGAGCGCCCATCGATCTGCCGCCTGTCGAGTCTCTTGCGTCGCGACGGCGTTTGGGAGTCGCCTTGGATCCGCCCCCTCACCGAGCGACTCGGAACGGTTGCTTCGGGCCGGAATCTTCAAGCTAAAAGGACTGCGATGAGAACCAAAACCACCATAGCTCAGCGTGGTTTCTTGGCCCTGATTTTGGGCCTGGGCCTGTCCGTGGCGAGTCGAGCGGCCGTGGCCAAGGAGATTAAGGAGATGACTGCCTTCGAGTTGGCCAAGGAAGGCAACCGCTACATCGGCGAGCAGTCCAAAGACAAGGTCGTCCAGATTCGCTCGGATAAATCCGTGGGCAATTTAACGCCAAACCTCTGGTACATCGTGTATTACGATCCAGATGCCACTTTCCGAGCGGTCGAGGTCAAGTTCGGCGCCGGCGCCAAAATGGACGTGAAGCGAACCGCCCGACTGCTGGAGCCGATTGCCAATGCGGACGAACCGCTGCCGAGGGAAAAGCTCAAGATCGATTCGGACAAAGCCCTCGAGATCGCAACCAAACAGCCGCTGCTGGAAAAACTCACCCTCAAGGCCAGCCGGTTGGTTCTCGAGCGGCGCGGTTTCGATGACCAGGCGCCGGTCTGGAAAATCCGGCTCTGGGCCGCCAAGCTCAAAAACCCCGGCGACACCGCCGAACTCGGCGAAGTGGTCGTATCGGCCGAAGATGGCACGGTGCTCAAGAGCGATTTGAAACCCGAACGAGTTGATTAACGCACCCTTTTTGACGGCGTCGCGCTTGAAGTTCCATCAGCCCAATCGGCGTCGTCATGGAACCCCGCTGTTGTTTCTGCGGGGTTCCTTCTTTTTCAGGCGTCCTTGAAGTTTCGGTGCTCAGCCGTTCGTTCCACCCAATCCCGCAAGCACAGGGCGATGCCCTGAGGTGTAAAGCCGCTGGGCCAACGGGTGTGCAACCGGATGGAGAAACAGGCCTCAACCCAGTTACATTCCAGCCGCTGGCGGGAAGGGGTGCTCCCTGGTATGGGAGGCTGAAGCGAAGCCTCCTCGTTTCGATCCGTCAGATCCGGGGTTGCGCCTCGGAGGCTAATGCGCCTTCTCGTGGCGGACCCCTTTCGGCCGTCACCTTCCAGCCCGTCGCGAACGCGGCGATGCAGCCGAGTAATGAGCATTTTGTGACGTTTCATAACGGCTTGTTTGGGTTTTCGGTTGCAGTTTTGCCGGGTTGCGGAGCTTCCATGACCGTTCCTAGCCGGCTTGGGCGAGTCCACACAGACCCCGCCCGAGCTCTGCCCTTCTGAGATTGCCAGCCGCTGGATCAGCTATGGGGGCCGCTGCGCTTAACAATCAGCGACGCCACAAAGGCGATCAGGAAAATGATGAACAACACCTTGGCCGTCCAGGCCGCAGTTCCGGCGATGCCGCCGAAGCCAAACATAGCGGCGACGATCGCGATGATCAGGAATATTAAGGACCAACTCAGCATTGAACGCTCTCCGCCCATTTCGTTTGCCCATGAGGAGCAGATCATTTCAATGGGGCAATTTGAGCGAATGTCGTGCCACTGGTCGCTCGCCCTACCAGGCGGTTCCCTCAGTTGGACTCATCCATTGAATCGGGAGCATACGCCGGAAGCCACGCCGGCCGCAATGTGGTCGGTGGCCCGCCGCCAGCAGCTCAGGCCAAGCAAGACCCGCCAAGTGAACGACGTTCGGGGCGCGCCGCTGGAAGCTCCGAGTGTGCAAAACGCCCGGCGGATTTACTTCACTCTTGCAACTTGCAGGATCCCTTTACGGTCCAGCATCCGTGCGAAGTTGGCTGCTGAGGCCTAAGCGCCTTAATTCCAACGATTAACGGCGCCAGACGCCACGTTGGCCTTTTGTTAGCTACATGCCGCTAAGAATGGGAAGGACATGAAAAGGCTCGAGTCTGGTCCAGATTGGTTTCGTTGGCTGGTTGCGAATCTGGTACGCCAGCGGAAAGACTTTCGATCAGCCAGCTCGCCCCAAGCCACCAGCCCGCCCCCCGCCGGCGGTGAGGAGTCGGTCGAGAGTCGCCAATTCCAACCCCGGCGCTCAGCCGAACGTCGGCCCGTGATCCCCTGCTCGCAGTCCCCCGGCGACCCCGACCCAAAAACCAGTGCCTAACGTCCACGGTCATTCCGGGAAAACTTGTTCGGTCTGGATGGAGTGCAGCGGGGTTCCCTCCGCCCCGGCGCTGACGGACGAAATAAAGGTGGACGTCTGCGTCATCGGCGCGGGGATCGCCGGTTTGACGACCGCCTACTTGCTCACGCTCGAAGGCAAATCCGTGGTGGTCCTGGACGATGGACCGATCGGCGGCGGCGAAACTGAGCGCACGACGGCCCACCTGGCCACGGCCCTCGACAGCCGCTATTTCCTCCTCGAACGGCTCCACGGCGCCCGAGGCGCCTGCCTCGCGGCACAAAGTCACACTGCGGCCATCCGTTGCATCGAAGCCATCGTCGCCAGCGAGAAAATCGATTGCGACTTCGAGCGGGTCGATGGCTATCTCTTCGTCCCACCCGGACAATCCGCCGGGTTTCTGGACCTTGAGCTGGCCGCGGCGCATCGGGCCGGCCTCTCCAAAGTCCAGCGACTGGCCCGCGCGCCGCTGGACTCATTCGAGACTGGGGCATGCCTCCGCTTTCCGCAACAGGCACAATTTCATCCTTTAAAGTACTTGAGCGGACTGGCCCGCGTCATCGACCAAAACGGCGGTCGCATCTTCAACCGGGCGCACGTGACCAAAGTTAAGGGCGGATCGCCGGCCTTGGTCGAGACGAAAACGGCCTGTCTGGTGACGGCTGATGCCGTGGTCGTGGCCACCAATACGCCGATGAATGACCGCCTGGCCATTCACACCAAACAAGCTCCTTACCGCAGTTATGTCATCGGCGCCCGAGTGCCGCCCGGTGCGGTGCCGCGAGCCCTTTATTGGGACACCGCCGAACCCGCCCATTATGTGCGCGTCCAGAGCATCCCGGCCGGAAAATCGAGCGAACAACCCCATGACCTGCTGATCGTAGGCGGCGAAGACCACAAGACCGGCCAGGCTGACGACGCGGAGGCCCGCTGGGCCCGTCTGGAGCAATGGGCGCGGCAACGTTTCCCCCAGGTTGCCACGGTCCAATACCGCTGGTCCGGCCAAGTCATGCAATCTATCGATGGCTTGGCCTTCATCGGGCGCAACCCAATGGATGAGCCGAATATTTTTATCGCCACCGGCGACTCGGGCAGCGGGATGACCCACGGCACGATCGCCGGCATGCTGCTCACCGACCTGATCTGCGGCCAGGAAAACGCGTGGGCCGGTCTCTATGATCCCGCCCGGATCAACTTCGGCGCCGCCAAAGCTTTCGCCCGCGAAAACCTCAACGCCGCCGCGCAATACCGGCACTGGGTCAGCCCCGGTCAGGCCAGCTCCGCCGCGGACCTGGCCCCGGGCACCGGCGCCGTGTTCCGCCAGGGCCTGAAAAAAGTCGCCGCCTATTGCGATGACCGGGGCGTCGTCCACGAGTTGTCTCCGGCCTGCCCGCACCTGGGTTGCATCGTCGCCTGGAACCACGCCGAAAAAAGCTGGGACTGCCCGTGCCACGGCTCGCGCTTCGACCCTTTGGGCGCCGTTCTCAACGGACCGGCCGTGCGCAACCTCGCTCCGTTGGAAGAATGGGTGGCGCCGCTTCGCGAGCCGAAGAGAAAAGCTAAAAAGCAACCTCAGGAACACCACGTTTAACCGGATTTGGTTCGGAGATTGGCCGCAGCCACGCCTCCGGACCATTGAACAAACGAAACTGAAAACTAAACAGACATGAAAGCAAGAACTACCATGAAAAAATCCATCATCACCATACTCCTGGGCGCCGCGTTGTCGCTCTCACTGGCGGGCCGCGCTCTGGCCGAGGTCAAAACCATCACGGGCGAAGGCTCATGCGCCAAGTGCGTGTTGAACGAAACTAAATCCTGTCAGAACGCGATCAAGGTGACCGAAGGCGGCGCGACGGTCACCTATTACCTGGCCCAGAATGACGTCAGCAAAGAGTTCCACGACAACATCTGCAAAAAGTCGGCCCAGGTAACGGCCACCGGCACGGTCAAAGAGGTCGCGGGGAAGATGGAAATGACGGCCACGAAAATCGAACTGGTGAAGTAATCCGCGCCAGCCGGGCAATGCACCCCTAAACAACTGGCAAGCCACCGCCGCCGGGCCGATCCAGGCCCGGCGGCGGCGATGCGCGGCGTCACGACCCTTGGCGAAGAGCCGCGGCGGGAGACATTCGGACCCATCTTCACGAGTTCCTGAGGTTCGGCTTTCCCGCTTCGGCAGCTTCAAGTCGTGCTTTCCTAATTCATCATCGGCCGCCCGGACGGCGGATCTTTCGCAGCCTGCGCAAAAAGAATCACGCCTGATGGGGTCTTATCCGCACCCGTTGGCCGCTCAGAGGCGCCAAAGCCTCCCTCCGTCCGGGAAGCCGCCGGGCCTGAAGGCCAGATCACCCTTTCGCAATCGGCTTAGCGTCACCACTATGCAAGCCCAGTTGAAGGGTACTAACTGAATTGCGCCAAAGATTTCATGGACCACCGATAGCTCACTGAACCTCCTTGGCATCCGGGTGGCTAGAGGTAGAGGACGATGAGAAGTACTAGATCGTTTTGGAGGGCTGGACACCTTCCGACCTTGGTTAGCGCCTTCCTTTACTTCGACGTTAGCTTCATGGTGTGGGTCTTGTTGGGAGCGCTCGGCAACTACATCGCCGCGGATTTTGGATTGAGTCCGGCGCAGAAGGGGTTGATGACCGCCCTCCCGTTGCTCGCCGGCTCGGCGCTGCGGCTGCTCTTCGGTTATCTCACCGACACGATCGGGGCGAAAAACACGGGCTGCCTCGGTCTCGCCCTCACGCTCGCGCCGTTGATGGCGGGCTGGCAGTGGGCCGACTCGCTGGGGAAGGTTTATCTCGCCGGTTTGCAGCTCGGCGCGGCGGGCGCCAGTTTCGCCGCGGCCCTGCCACTGGCCAGCCGCTGGTATCCCCCCAAGCACCAGGGCTTGGTGATGGGCATCGCGGGCGCGGGCAGTTCCGGGACGTTGCTGGCCACGCTTTTCGCGCCGCGCCTGGCCGAGGCCTTCGGCTGGCACGCCGTATTCGGGCTGGCCATCATCCCGCTAAGCGTGGTGATGCTCATTTTCTGTCTCGCCGCCAAGGAAGCGCCTCGGGCGAAAGAAGGGGAAAAGGAGGAGCGCGCGCCAGAACCGACCAACCAAGCGCTTGCTCTGAATCTCGCTCCTTGGGAACCGGAGGTGCAATGCACTTCTTCGCTTGGCGAAGCTCGCGACACGGACGCCCCCTCTCTCCTTCAGCATGCTGGAGGAGAGAGGGCCGGGACGGGAAGCCTGCCTTGTCCATTGGAGGACCGGCGCGCCGGATTCCCGCCGGCCAAAACCTCCGAATTCATTTCCCAACTCAAGGAGCGTGACACATACCTCTTCAGTCTGTTCTATGCGGTGACTTTCGGCGGTTTTGTGGGGCTGGCAAGTTTCCTCGCGATTTTTTTGAAAGACCAATACGGCGTCTCCAAAATCCAGGCCGGCGATTTGACCTTCTTGTGCGTGTTAGCGGGCAGTTTTCTCCGCCCCGTGGGCGGATTTCTAGCCGACAAACTGGGTGGCCTCCGCATGCTAATGTTCCTCTACGCCGCCGTCGGGCTGCTCCTGATCGCGGTGGCGACGCTGCCGCCGCTGCCGTTCGCGGTGGGCTTCCTCTTTTTGGTCATGGCGGGCCTGGGGATGGGCAATGGCTCGGTCTTTCAGCTCGTTCCACAGCGTTTTGAAGGGCGCGTCGGGGTCGCCACCGGCATCCTGGGAGCGGCGGGCGGCCTGGGCGGTTTTTTTCTGCCCACCATTCTCGGGGCGCTCAAGCAACTGACCGGTTCGTACGGCCCCGGTTTGCTGGTGTTTGCCGGTTTGTCCGCCGCCGCCTTGGGCGCGTTGTACGTCGTCCAGCGCGAGTGGATCGGCGATTGGATTGCGGAAGGCGGACGTGCCCGAAGTCCAGCGCCGGTCTTTTCAGCGCGAGAGGTGGGAATCGCCTGATGCCAGCGGCCACGCGGAACCTGGCCATGTCGAAGCCGCTCCTGGCTTCTGAGCACAAATCGCCCGACCCCGGCTGCGGACCGGCCTCGACCGCGGATTGGGAGCGCAAACGCGCCTTACTGCGAGCCAGGTTGATGAAGCGCCGCCTTCCCTGGTTGAACAAGGACGAATTGGAGGCTCATTTTACAGGGATGCCCTGGCGCTATTGGGCCGGGGTGAACGAAGAGGATTTGCTGCTGCACCTGCGGACCGTCCACGCCTTTTTCCAGAGCCTGACGGCCCCAGAGACGGAAGGCACGGCGCCGGTCGTGAGCTGGAGACAGATCCCGGAGCGCGGCGTCACGGAGGTTCTGGTTTGCAACTGGGATCGGCAAGGACTCTTGGTCAAAGTGGCCGGCGCCTTTGCGACCGTGCGCATCAACATCGTTCAGGCGGTGGTCTATACCCGCGCCGACAACGTGGTGCTCGACGTTTTTGAAGTCTGCGATCCCGAACGCCGCGAGATTCAGGATGAATCGCTGTTGCACAAAATGGTTTGCCTGTTGGAGGCCGCCGTGAGCCAACCGCCGGCCGTTTCGTTCATCACCGGGCGCCACCTGGAAAAGCAGGAACCGCCGGCCTCGGGCCAGCCAGCGCAAGCTCCGTCGCGTCCCACGATCCGTTTCGATAACGAAAGCTCGAACGACTGCGCCGTCCTGGAGATCGCCATGCCCGATCGGCTGGGGCTGCTCTACGAACTTCTTCAAGTGTTGACCGCCTGCGGCGTCAGCATCAGCCAGGCCATCGTCAGCACCGAGCAAGGCCTGGCCCGCGACCGGTTCCATGTAACCGACGCCGTGAGCGGAGCCGGCCTCGCGCCTCCCCGGATGGGCCTTATCCGCGCGCGTCTGGCGGAGGCCATCGGCACGTGAAACGGTGTGCCGGTCGGCGAGCCATCATGCCCCGCGCGCTCACCGACGATTTGCTCGAAGAGCAGCGCGGCCAAAGAGCGTGTTTTAAAAAGCGCCCGGTCAGGGGACCGGGCCTAGTGTGCCCGGCAGGGGTCTGGTCTGGAGGGATGAAAGGTTCCCTCCGGGGGCTTGTGGGGCCAACCGTAGCCGAACCGCCAGGTCGTCTCCGCAAGGAGGCGGCGCGAAAGGGTGGGAGGCAAACGTTCGACCGAAGGAACACAAATGGGCAGTGAGGCAGGATGTCGGGGGCGAGTGTGCTAGGAACCACGAAGCCC
>WNGL01006389.1_pt1 | contig 35981 bp, 32 predicted proteins | sample 5400591 | NCBI WGS metagenome assembly WNGL01 (sample SAMN13153377, study PRJNA577476) | soil metagenome | isolation source: 80 cm soil or saprolite under Garry oak tree replicate 1 | place: USA:California | collected 2016-06-15
CACCATAAAGCTTCGGGGGTACAGCCTCCGTCAGCGGAGCAACCTGCGCGATGCGCATTTTACATATCTCCTCTTGTCATTGTGAATGACCAAAATGCTCTTGGCCACGTTGGCACCGACACACCGAGACTGGAACGTTCTCGCATCTGCGAAGTTCCTTAGAGCTAGCGTAGTTCGTCCACATCACGGTCTTGCTGATGCCATCACGCCCGGTCAAATCTCATTCGCTGTCGATGCGGGATAAATGTTGCGGAGCAATGGCGTCGCGAAGGCAATTGCGAAGCAGGCTCCATCATTCGATCGTATGTCCTATGCCCGATTGAGTTTTCCTTCTGTTATAAGGGGTTTCCAACTACATGGACGTTCTTTCAGGATATGCAAATCATCCGCTTCGGTTTGTGCTGCGCTATCTTCGCCAGCGTCTTGCTTCGCATGTCGTCATTGTGGCTACTGTTGTCGCAGCGGTTGCTTGTTCCGTAGGCACACAATATGGCGTAAAATATCTGGTCGATGGCCTGTCGGCAGGGCCGGGCAGTGCAGGCCGCGTATGGCTGGCATTCGTTTTTCTCATGTCGCTAATTGCGGCCGATAATTTTCTGTGGCGGATCGCCAGCTGGACGGCGAGCTTTACCTTCGTGCGAGTAACCGGCGATTTGCGCCGCGATATTTTCCGTCACCTGACGGGTCACGCGCCGAGCTATTTTTCGAACCGGCTGCCGGGGATGCTGACAAGTCGCATTACCGCGACATCGAATGCCGTCTTCACCGTCGAAAATATGTTCGTCTGGAATGTGCTGCCGCCGTGCATGGCGACCGTGGCGGCGATCGTGCTGATCGGAACCGTGAGCCTGCCGATGTCGGCAGGCCTGATCGTCATCGCAGGTGGAATGGTGGTTGCGATGTTTCACCTGGCCGCCAAAGGTAAACCCTTGCATGACGAGTTCGCGGACAAGGCCGCCGCGGTCGATGGTGAAATGGTCGATGTCATCAACAACATGCCGCTGGTGCGGGCGTTCTGCGGTCTCAGCCTCGAGCACGACCGGTTTGATGCCACCGTCAACCGGGAAATGACGGCGCGCGGACGCAGCCTTCGTTACCTCGAAAAGTTGCGGCTCACCCACGCCGCGGTTACCGTCGTGCTGACGATCGGGTTGCTGGCCTGGGCTATCGTGCTTTGGCAGCGCGGCGGCGCCAGCACTGGCGACGTCGTGCTGGTCTGCACCTTGGGACTTTCCATTCTGAATGCTACGCGCGATCTCGCAGTGGCGCTGGTCGATGTTACCCAGCACGTCGCCCGCTTGACCGAGGCAATTGCCACCCTGTTGCTTCCCCACGAACTGCGCGACCACCCCAAAGCCGAACCGCTGGTGAAGGCTGGGGCAGCGATCGTCTTCAACCAGGTGTCGTTCCGCTATCCCGGGGGCCTGCAGGTATTCGACCAGTTCAGCCTCCGCCTCAATGCGGGCCAAAGGGTTGGATTGGTTGGACAATCCGGGGGCGGGAAATCCACTATGTTCACCCTGCTGCAGAGATTTTACGACGTGAACCAGGGCCACATCGCGATCGATGGCCAGAACATCTCCAAGGTTACTCAGGAGAGCCTTCGGGCGGCGATTTCGGTGGTTCCACAGGACATCTCAATGTTCCATCGTTCGATCATGGAAAATGTCCGCTACGGACGGCCAAGCGCGACTGACGATGAGGTGCTGCGCGCGGCCATCGCGGCGCGCTGCGACTTTGTCGAGACACTGCCGGAAGGTTTGGAGACCATGGTCGGGGATCGCGGTGTCAAGCTGTCTGGCGGACAGCGCCAGCGCATCGCGATCGCGCGTGCATTCCTGAAGGATGCACCGATCCTGCTGCTGGATGAGGCCACGGCGGCGCTCGACAGCGAATCCGAGGAGGCGATACGCGAGGCGCTCGGCCGCCTGATGCGTGGGCGTACCGTCATCGCAATCGCCCACCGTCTTGCGACGCTGCGTAATTTTGACCGCGTGATCATGCTACAAGGTGGACGAATCATCGAAGACGGCCCACCGGATATCCTCATGCAGGGCAGGGGTCCGTATCGGGAACTGGTAGCGCGGGAAGTGGGCCGCCTTGCTGTCCAAGCAACCCATGCGGCCTGAGCGTCCGTCAAGGATTGTTTTGACTTGCGTACCGTCGGAACGCGCTGCAAGCAAACCGGCTAAGGTCACCCAATGGCAATCGAAGCTATGACGCAAAGCGCTATTCGCGAGTTCGAAATCGTCGAGGAATCGCCGTTCTACATTCCGATGACCGGGCCCGCGGCAAGGCCGCGCCGCGCACTCAAGCATGACGACACCTTCGTCGTGCTGGACAGTCACGGCGACATCGGCGCCTCCGCCGGCGGGCCCGATGGTCTGTTCAACGCCGACACCCGCTATCTCGCGCGGCTTGAACTGGTGCTGGACGGAGTCCAGCCGCTGCTGCTCGGATCCAATCTGCGCGATGATAACTCGGCGCTGACGGTCGATCTCACCAATCCCGACGTCTATCGTAACGAACGCATCGTGCTGCAGAAGGACATGCTGCACATTGTACGCACGATCTTTCTGTGGCGCGGAACCGCCTATCAGCGGATCGGTCTGCAGAATCACGGCGAGGGCATCGCGAGCTTCGACCTGACGCTTCTGTTCGATAATGACTTCGCCGACTTGTTTGAGGTGCGCGGCGAGCGCCGTCTACGCCGGGGCATCGGCTCGAGCAAGGTGCTCGGCCCAGCCGACGTCGCGCTGGAATACAGCGGGCTGGACGGCAAGCCACGCAGTACCGCCCTTCAGTTCGATCCGCGCCCGACGCGGCTTGCGGTGAATGCCGCCACCTTTCATCTCGATCTGGCGCCGCAACAGGCAAGTTCGCTGTTCGTGTCGGTTGCCTGCAACAAGCCGGCTGCGCTCAAGCCGGCGCCATTCTTTCGTGGACTGCTGGCGCACCGCCGCGAGATGCGCCAATCGACATCGGGCGCAACCAGCATCGAAACCTCCAACAATATCTTCAATGAGGTGCTGTGCCAGTCGATGGCCGACCTCAACATGCTGATGACGGAAACGCCGCAGGGCCGGTATCCCTATGCGGGCATTCCCTGGTATTCGACGACGTTCGGCCGCGACGGCCTGATTACGGCGCTGCAGATGCTGTGGATTGATCCGCGGGTCGCGCGCGGCGTGCTGAAGCGGCTCGCATTCTATCAGGCAAAATCGATCGATCCGCTGGCCGACGCCGAGCCCGGGAAGATCCTGCATGAAATGCGCGGCGGCGAGATGGCGGCGCTGCGCGAAGTGCCGTTCGCGCAATATTACGGCAGCGTCGATGCGACGCCGTTGTTCGTGCTGCTGGCCGGACTCTATGTCGAACGCACCGGCGACGACGAGACACTGGCGGAGTTGTGGCCTGCGATCGAGGCGGCATTGCGCTGGATCGACGGCGCGGGCGATCCCGATCAGGATGGGTTTGTGGAATATCAGCGCGCCTCCGAGCAAGGATTGGCCAACCAGGGCTGGAAAGATTCCTACGACGCCATCTTTCATGCCGACGGACGGCTCGCCGAGGGTTACATCGCGCTATCGGAAGTTCAGGCATATGTATTTGCCGGCAAGCACCTGGCAGCGCGCTGCGCGCTCCGCCTGGGCTTGGTGGATAGGGCGCGACAACTGGAAGCCGATGCGCAGCGGCTGGCCGAGCGCTTCGAAGAGGCTTTCTGGTGCGACGACCTCGGAACTTACGCGCTTGCGCTCGACGGCGCCAAACAGCCGTGCAAGGTGCGAACGTCGAATGCCGGGCAATTGCTGTTCACCGGGATTGCGCGCCATGACCGTGCCCGCATGGTCGCCGCTGATCTGATGCGGCCTCACTTTTTCACGGGCTGGGGTATCCGCACCGTGGCGCGTGGCGAAGCGCGCTACAATCCGATGTCCTATCACAATGGATCGATCTGGCCGCACGATAACGCGTTGATCGCACTCGGTCTCGCGCGCTACGGGCTGAAGCAATCGGTCGAACATGTGTTCAAGGGCCTGTTCGACGCCGCCAGCTATATGGATTTGCGGCGGCTCCCCGAATTGTTCTGCGGGTTTCAGCGTGAAAGACGCCGCGGCCCGACGCTGTACCCGGTTGCTTGCGCGCCGCAGGCCTGGGCGAGCGCGACGCCGTTTACGCTGCTGGAAGCCGCACTCGGCCTCGAATTCGACGTACAACGCGGCGAAATTCGCCTGCGCAACCCGCGCCTGCCAGCGTTCCTTAATGAGGTGATCCTGCGCGAACTGCAACTAGGTCCTTCAAGCGTCGATCTGCGGGTCCATCGCCACGGCGATGACGTGTCGCTGGAAGTTTTACGTACGCGCGGCCAGATTCAGGTGTCGATCGTTCTCGCGCATTGAACGCGGGGGGTACCTTTTCGGCGTTCGCAAGGCGCCGCCGCGTGGAAGATTCGAACTTTGATCGCCTATCCCCGTTGGTATCGCGGGCCGTCCGGCTCCAGCCGTCACCGACCGGCTGCACCTGGCTCGCCTGGACTGCACGCGGAACTGATGCCCCTTCGATTAACAGGAGGCCATATGCGTGCCAAACGTCCGTTAGCGTTGACGATGATCTTTTTTGTATCGTTGTCGGCTGTCGCATCCTGGGCGGCCGATGACACGGTTGTGCCGCGAACTGGTCCCAACGCTGCGCCGCCAAATACCGCCCCCGCGGCGGCGGCCCCGAAAGACGGCGTGCCGCCACCCTCCGTCACGATCATTGGCGCTGCGGATGCGCATGGCGTGCTTGGACGCGATGTCCGTAGCGCGGCGGACGAGGATATGGGGCGGATCGTCGACGTGGTCGTCGATCGCGCCGGCCAGGTCCGCGCAGCCGTCATCGATTTCGGCGGTTTTCTGGGCGTAGGCAGCCGGAAAATCGTGGTCGACTGGAATGCGTTGCGTTTCTGGCGCATCGGCAACAAGAGCGACAGCATCTCGCTCGAATTGACCAAGGAGCAGGTGAGGGCGGCGCCTGAATACAAGGAGGATGCGCCGATCGTCGTGCTCGGCGCATCGGGCAGTCTGCAACCCCTGCAGTTTGGTCCTTAGGGGCGGAGAGATCCTGTTGGCGCGTTCATCCCGACATTCGATCGACCGAATTGAACGTGACCGTCGTGGGCGGCCGATCGATACTGAAAACGTTGCGCCGCCGGCGCCGGAGCCGCTTGCTGATCCGCCGGCGTCTAGGCCGTCGCGCCAGAGCTTGCGCGGACTTGACTGGTTCATCTTCTTTCTCGCGGATGTGCAGACCGGCTTCGGTCCTTTCATCGCGGTGTACCTGACAACGCAGAAGTGGACCCAGGTCGAGATCGGCCTTGTGCTGTCGATCGGTGGTCTCGTCGGGCTGATTGGACAAATGCCGGGCGGCGCCATCGTCGACGCGGCGCGCTCCGAACGGCTGGTGGCCGGCCTTGCGGTGGCGACGATTGGCATGTGCGCGCTGGGATATGCCGCATGGCCGATCTTTCCGGTGGTGGTGGCCGCTGCCACCCTGCACGCCGCCGCGAGTTGCGTACTCGGACCGGCGATTGCCGCGATCAGCCTCGGCCTGGTCGGGCCGCTTGCGATTGGCGAGCGGTTCGGACGCAACGCCCGTTACGCGTCGCTTGGCAACGGAGTTGCCGCAGCCGTCATGGGAACGTGCGGCTATCTGCTGTCGAGCCGCTCGGTGTTTCTCGTCACCTTCCTTCTGGCAATTCCGACCTTGCTGGCGCTCGCCAGAATCCGCGAGTTTGAAATCGATCCCGCGCAGGCGCATGGCGCTGTGGCGCGCAAGGAGCCCGACGCCAACGCCACGAGCGTTCTCAATCTCATGCGCCAGCCGCCGCTCTTGATCTTCGCCGGCAGCGTGCTGCTGCTGCAACTGGCCAATGCGGCGATGCTTCCGATCATGGCGGGCGTCGTAACCACCCGGTCAAGCCAATGGGCGCCGGTGCTGATCGCTGCCTGCATCATCGTGCCGCAGGCCATCGTCGCGCTGACGTCTCCGTGGGTCGGACGCACGGCGCAGCGATGGGGGAGACGGCCGCTGCTGTTGCTCGGCTTCGTCGCGCTTGCCATCCGCGGCGTGCTATTCGCCACCGTGAGCGATCCCTATCTGCTGGTCGCGGTGCAGGTCTTCGACGGCGTCACGGCCGCGATATTCAGTGTCATGATTCCGTTGATCGTCGCCGACGTCGCGTTCGGCAGCGGCCATTTCAATCTTGCGCAGGGCATCGTCGGCACCGCGACCGGCATCGGCGCTTCGCTCAGCACGGTGCTGGCCGGCTATGTCGCCGATCGTTTCGGCAGCAGTTTTGCTTTTCTGGGGCTCGCGGCCGTTGCGGCGACGGGCCTGGTCATGATCTGGCTGGTGATGCCGGAAACGCGGCGGCGCCCATGATAATAGCTCTTACGCATCCATGTTGCGCAGGCGCTGGCGATTGCGAAGCACGATCTGACGCGCGCCGGAAAACCCGAGTACCCCTTGCGCGTGAAGCTGCGAAAGCGCTCTTGAGACGGTTTCCAGCGTGAGGCCGAGATAATCGCCGATGTCCCGGCGGCACATCGGCAGCGCCATCATGCCCGCGACCGCAAGCCGGCGATCCATCTCCAGCAGGAAAGTGGCCACGCGCTCCATCGCGGTCTTGCGCCCGAGCAGCAGCATGTGATCCTCCGCATGTCGAAGGTCGCCTGCCGTCATGGTCCAAAGGTTACGTGCGACCTTGACGTCCACCCCGGCGGCTTGCTCAAGGCTGCGGCGCTTTACCAGGCGTACGGTGGTATCGATAATCGCTTCCGCTGCCAGCCGATGGACCGTCCCGGATTCAAGCCCGAAAACGTCACCCGGCAGATGAAATGCGCCGATCTGGCGCCGTCCGTCGGACAGCAATTTGTAGCTGCGAACTGCGCCGCTGATCACCTGGTAAACGTATTCCGCGGGCTCATCCTCTCCGTAGATTTCCTCATCCTTGTTGTAGGTGAATTCAGTGGCGATGAGGCCGGCGTGCCCGGTGACTGCGCCAAACTGGTCGAGAGCGGGGACGGGGTAGGCAACGGGGCTAATCTTGTTGCCAATAACGGAAGTGCTGAGCGATTGGCTGAGCATAGGTCATCTCCTTGCTGCGGATGACCAATTGCTAAACGGGATAATCGGGCTTGGAAATTTCGTGCGGTAACTTAAGGGGTTCTACCTACGTACTGTACCGGAGGTCATTTTCCGGGTTCCTTAGCCGGCGGCCGGACGAATTTCCTGAATGGCCCCTCGAATACGCGTAACAAGGCTGTCCTCGAGGAGAGGCTTCTGCAGAACATGCCGTACACCTGCAGCCGCGGCCCTTGCCGAGATATTTTCGTCCGGGTAACCCGTTATGAGGATGATCGGTGCGGCAATATCGCGATTCCGCAAACGGCCGGCCAGATCGATGCCGTTCATATCAGGCATTTTGTAGTCGATCACGAAGCAGTCGACGCCGGTCGAACGGACCGCGTTCAGCAGCGCGGGGCCGTCCCTGAAGGTTCGGACGGCGAATCCATCCGTTTCAAGAAGAAACCGCAGCGAACTGAGAACGTCCGCGTCGTCGTCGACCACGTAGACCGTAGGTTTTGCGAGCGAAGCCATCACGAAAAACCGCGCGTTTGGTGCTGAGTTGGATGATATATATTGTCATGCAACACCCATCGTGACTGCCGCGGCTTGATTTAGCTCAATCGTTCAGTATCCCCGCGCGCATCGCCAGCCGTACCAGTTCCGACAGGCTGTTGGCCTGCATTTTTGTCATCACGTTGGCCCGGTAGACCTCGATGGTGCGGGGGCTGATGTCATAGTCGCGCGCGATCAGCTTGTTGGAAAGCCCGGCGATCAGGCCGTGCATGACCTGGCGCTCGCGAGGACTGAGAGTTGCTATCCGTGACGCGATGTCGAGTGTGACCGCCTCGCTCTTCGCGGCCGGCTCCGCCTGCCGGATAGCGGCCTCGATCATGCCGATCAGGCGATCATCGTCGAAGGGCTTCTCGAGAAAATCGACCGCTCCCAGTTTCATCGCCTCGACAGCAAGCGGTACATCGCCGTGCCCGGTCATGATCACAATCGGAAACGTGCTGTTGCCTGCCTTCATGCATTTCAGGAGCTCGAATCCGTCAAGGCCGGGCATGCGGACGTCGGAAACAACGCATCCAAAGTCAAGGCCGGGCAGGGCCTCGAGAAAGCTCAGAGCGGTTTCGAACAGCGTCACCTTGAAGTTGGCGGAATCGAGCAGGAAGTTCAGCGAATCCCGCATCGCCTCGTCGTCGTCGATAACGTAAACCTTTCCATTATCCGGCATGTGTCAACTCTCGTTGGATGCTGCGGGAAGCGTGAAGCGAAACGTCGCTCCTCCCGCGGCATTATTTTCTGCCCACATCCGGCCGCCATGGGCTTCGATGATCGAGCGGCTTATGGAGAGGCCTACCCCCATGCCGGTCTCCTTGGTCGTAAAGAAAGTCTGGAACAGATTGGGCTTGACGTCATCATGGAATCCGGTCCCGGTATCGGACACCACGACTTCGATCATGTCGTCGGCGACTTTGCCGTTCGATACGATAAGCTCCCGTTGCGGAGATTGCGCCATCGCCTCGAGAGCGTTGCGGAACAGGTTGACCAAAACCTGCTGAATTTGGACCCGATCCACCAGGACCAGATCGAACTCCGGGTTCAGGTTGAAGTGAAGCTGAATGTTTTGCTCCCGGGCACCGGCCAGACCGAGCGCGCCCGCCTCTTCAATCAGTTTTGACAGGCTTTCGACGCGTTTCTCGGATTCGCCTCGCGAAACGAAATCACGAAGCCGGCGAATGATCTGGCCGGCGCGCAGCGCCTGTTCGGCGGCGCGGTCCATGGCGGTTTCAATTTTCGGCGTATTGGGATCGAGGCTGCCAGACAGCAGCCTGCGCGAGCCTTTCATGTAGTTGCTGATGGCGGCGAGGGGCTGATTAAGTTCGTGCGCGAGCGCCGAGGCCATCTCCCCCATCGCGCTCAGGCGAGAAACGTGGACGAGTTCGGATTGCAATTCCTGGAGCTGTGCCTGTGTTTGCTGGTGCTCGGTCAGGTCGCGCACGAAGCCGGTGAAGTAGGGCTCTCCGCCGGATTGCATTTCGCCGATCGTGAGATGCATCGGAAAGGTCGTTCCGTCCCGGCGTTTGCCGGTCACGATCCGTCCGATACCGATGATGTGCCGTTCGCCCGTGGATCGATAGCGTGCGAGATAGCCGTCGTGACGTTCCCGATCCGGGAGGGGCATCAGCTCACTGACGTTCTTGCCGATCGCCTCCTGCTCGGCATGGCCAAACAGTCTCTCGGCCGCGGTGCTGAAAAACTGCATGATGCCATTTCCATCAATGACGATCATGGCATCCGGCACCGTGTCGAGGATCGAGCGGAGGTGATTCTCCCGCGTCCTCAATGTCTCTTCGAGCAGTTTCTCCTCGTCGATATCGAGAACGATTCCGCTGAGATGGCGCGAGGCCCCGGCCTCGTCCTTGACGAGGCCGCCTCGCACGCGAATCCACTGTCCGGATCCCGGCGTCCGGCCAACCCTGAAGGAAACGTCGAAATTGCCGCCGGCCTCTGCGGTCCGCTTGATCGCCTGCTCGGTGGGGTCACGATCCCCGGGTTCGAGGAGAGAAAGAAACAGCTCGTAGGTAACCGGCGTGTCGCGGGCGATGCCGAAAAGGCTTCTCGTGGTATCGGACCACTCCAACTCCCGCGTTGAAAGGTCAAGGTCCCAGGTTCCGACGCCGAATCCCTCGATTCTGAGCCTGAAATGCTCTTTGCCAACAGCGTCAGCTGACGACGATCGAGTTATGTTGGTCACGCTTAAAGCCTTCTCCATGTATCCAGCGTCACGTATGCAGCGTCACGCCGCCAGCCTGAACCGGCGTGCACCGGGCCCTGCGATCCTACACCAGATTGCGGCCGGGAAAGTGCCGTGATCCCAACCCCCGCTGCCAGACGCGCAAATTTCGCCGAATGACCTTTTGCCGAATGACCCTGCGGCGCAAGTTCCTTCCCATCTCGCCGCGATGTTTCCCGGATGACTGGCCCTTTTCAGGGGTGGCAGGACTTTGATCTATCTCATTCCGCCCTTCGATTCGAAGCCTAGAAGCATCTGACGTCTGGTGGCAACGGAGAGGTTAGATGACATACGCGACCGTCATGGTCAGCCTGGCGCTGGATGAGTCGAATGAGGCTCGTCTCGAGGCCGCCAACCAGATCGCCGAGCGATTTGACTCAGGGATTGTCGGGATCGCGGCGGCGCAGTTCAGTCCGCCAGTCTATTTCACGTCGGGGGAGCAGGCTCAAAATCTGATCGACCAGGGCCAGGCATTGATCAAGAAGCGGATGTCGGAACTGGAAGTGCAATTCCGCGAGGCGACCAAAAACCGGGCCAAGTATGTCGAATGGCGCTGCGCGATCGACTTTCCGGCACGGTATATCCTGCAGGAGGCACGTTGCGCCGACATCATCGTCAGCGGTGGGCAGAGCAATGCGCTTTCGGACCCATTCGCGCTGGCCAGCCCGAAGGATCTCGTGATGCAGGCGGGCCGGCCGCTGTTGATCGCACCGGACAACGTCAGTTGGCTCGATTTGCGAAGCGTTCTGATGGCTTGGAAGGACACACCGGAGGCGAGGCGGGCGATCGCCTATTCCTTGCCGATGCTCCGCAAAGCCAAGGAGGTCACCGTCGCCGAGATCGTGGAAGCTGGTGACAACCGGTCGGCGGCCGTGTCGCGGGTCAGGGATGTTGTGGCGTGGCTGTCACGTCACGGCGTTTCCGCCTCCGAGGTCGTGCCGGAGGACGGCGGGGACGTGATCGCCCAGTTGGATGCAATAGCTGCCAACGTCGGTGCTGGTGTTGTTGTCGCGGGTGCCTATGGTCATTCGCGATTCCGCGAATTGATCCTCGGCGGCATGACACAGCACCTCATGACCCAATCCAGTCGTTGCGTATTGCTGTCGCACTAGGTGTCAACGCTGAAACGACCAGAATTGATGGGATCGCGCCGTGTATAAATTTCTCGAAGAAACCGTTGCCGGTCATATGACCAACGCAGTGAAGACGGTGGCGCGCGAGCTTACCGTGCGCGATCTGAGCGACATGTTCGAGCGCGACGATTTCAACGCCTATCCGGTCGAAGAGGACGCGCAGGTTGTCGGCATTGTAACCAAGTTTGATTTGCTGAAATGCTTTGTCTTCACGCCTAACCAGATGGTTCCCCAATATGAGCAGCTGATGAACCGAACCGTCGCCGATGTCATGACTTCGGAATTCATTTACGTTCGAACCGACACCAAATTGACGCGGGTGCTCCAGCTCATGATCGATCATCGTATCAGGAGCGTTCCCGCAATCGACAGCGACCATCTATTGGCAGGCATTATCGCTCGCAGGGACGTTCTCAAAGCGCTTGCGGATTGCGTCCGCAGCGAAGTGTAGATCCGTCCGCAATCGAAAAACAGACAACAGCTCTTTCAAAACGTTTTGACAACGACCGGCATTCCCAAGCGGTTGATATCCTTGGCAAAGACGGCGAATGCCGTATTCCGCTGGCCTTCGTGCCAACCTCGCCATCTGAACGATGTTGATTTCGATCAAATCGCTTTCGCCGCGACTGTGGTTGTGTGGATTCGTGTCCGCAAGAGAGAATTCGCATGAGCCAGGCCCCCAACTCAAAATCCATGTCCATCGGCGAAAGCGGCTTGACGGTTTTGTTCGCAGCGACCGCCTTTCTCTGCATGATCGGCGCGGCGAAAGCCGTCGATGCCCCATTCGCATTTCATGCCTCGCTGAGTGCTGCCGCCAGCCTCGCAGCGGCGTTTGCAATCCTTAACCGGTATTTCGACCGCTCGCCGGTCCTGCCGGCTCAGGAAATCAATGGCAGGCCCAACTACAATATGGGCCCGATCAAGTTCTCGGCGGCAATATCCGTGTTCTGGGGAATCGCCGGATTTGCCGTGGGGCTTTTGATCGCTTCCCAGCTGGCGTGGCCGGCGCTCAATTTCGATCTGCCGTGGACGAGTTTTGGCCGGCTGCGGCCGTTACACACCTCGGCCGTGATCTTTGCCTTCGGCGGCAATGTTCTGATCGCGACATCGTTCTATGTCGTGCAGAAGAGCTGCCGGGTTCGTCTTGCCGGCGATCTTGCGCCTTGGTTTGTCGTGCTCGGTTATAATTTCTTCATTGTCATCGCGGGCACGGGCTACCTGCTCGGGGTAACGCAATCCAAGGAATATGCCGAGCCTGAATGGTATGCCGATCTGTGGCTGACGATTGTCTGGGTGACCTATCTGCTGGTGTTCCTGATGACGCTGGTGAAGCGCAAGGAACCACACATCTTCGTCGCGAACTGGTTCTATCTTGCCTTCATCGTCACGATCGCCGTCCTCCACCTCGGAAATAATCCGGCATTGCCGGTGTCGGTGTTCGGCTCGAAGTCATACATCGCCTGGGGCGGCGTTCAGGATGCGATGTTCCAGTGGTGGTACGGACACAACGCCGTCGGGTTTTTCCTGACCGCCGGCTTCCTCGCCATCATGTATTATTTCATCCCAAAGCGCGCCGAGCGGCCGATCTATTCGTACCGGCTGTCCATCATTCACTTCTGGGCATTGATATTTCTCTACATCTGGGCCGGCCCGCATCATCTGCACTACACCGCACTTCCGGACTGGGCCCAGACTCTCGGCATGACGTTCTCCATCATGCTCTGGATGCCGTCGTGGGGCGGCATGATCAACGGTTTGATGACCCTGTCCGGGGCCTGGGACAAGCTCCGCACCGATCCCGTGCTGCGCATGCTGGTCGTGTCGGTCGCCTTCTACGGCATGTCGACCTTCGAAGGTCCGATGATGTCGATCAAGGTGGTGAATTCGCTCAGCCACTACACCGACTGGACCATTGGCCACGTCCACTCCGGGGCGCTGGGCTGGGTCGGGTTCGTATCGTTCGGCGCGCTTTATTGCCTTGTCCCCTGGTTATGGGACCGCAAGGGGCTTTACAGCCTCAAGCTTGTGAACTGGCATTTCTGGATCGCGACGATCGGGATCGTCCTCTACATCTCCGCGATGTGGGTGTCCGGGATCTTGCAGGGCTTGATGTGGCGCGCCTATACGTCGCTCGGCTTCCTCGAATATTCCTTCATCGAGAGCGTGGAAGCGATGCACCCCTTCTACATCATCCGCGCCGCGGGCGGAGCGCTGTTCCTGATCGGGGCACTGATCATGGCCTATAATCTCTGGATGACGGTGCGCGTCGGCGAGGCCGAAGTGCAGTCGGCCGTCGCTCTTCAGCCGGCGGAATGAGGAGCTATTAAATGTCATTCTGGACACGGCATCAAATCTTCGAAAAGAACTCGATCATCCTGATCGTCGGGATCCTCGCGGTGATCGCAATCGGCGGCCTCGTCGAGATTACTCCGCTGTTCTACCTGAAGAGCACAATCGAGGTGGTCGATGGCGTCAGGCCGTATACCCCGCTGGAGCTGACCGGCCGCAACATCTACGTCCGCGAGGGCTGCTACCTCTGCCACTCGCAGATGATCCGGCCATTGCGGGATGAGGTCGAGCGGTACGGCCACTTCTCGCTCGCCGCCGAGAGCATGTACGACCACCCGTTCCAGTGGGGGTCGAAGCGAACCGGGCCGGATCTTGCTCGGGTTGGCGCCAAATATTCCGACGAATGGCACGTCACGCATCTGACGAATCCGCGCGCGATCGTTCCCCAGTCGGTGATGCCCGGCTACTCGTTTCTGGCCGAGACCGAAGTCGATACCGCTGGCATCGCGGATCATCTGCGGACCAGCCGCATCGTCGGCGTGCCCTATTCCGATGATCAGATCGCCAACGCCGTTGCCGACCTGAAGGCGCAGGCCGATCCCGATAATGCCGGGGTGGACGCGTTTACAAAGCGCTATCCGAAAGCCGTCGCACGCAATTTTGACGGCAAGGCAGGCATTCCCACCGAAATGGACGCGCTGATCGCCTATCTGCAGATGCTCGGCACGCTGGTCGATTTCAAGCTTTACAACGAAAAAGCAAATCTTCGCTGAGAAAGTAAGACGATGAAGGCAGTCTTGACGGTCCAGAATTTCACATCGGATTTCGTTGCGACCCTGTGGACGCCGATCTTCGTCGGAATATTTATCGCCATCGTGGCTTACGCGCTTTGGCCTCGCAATCAGGACGCTTTCGACGAAGCGTCGAAGATGCCGTTACGGGAGGAATGACAGCATCATGACCGAGCACAGCGATTTCGATCACGTCTCCGGTAGAACGACGACAGGCCACGAGTGGGACGGCATCAAGGAATTGAACACGCCGCTGCCGCGCTGGTGGGTCTTGACCTTCTACGCGTGCATCGTCTGGGCGTTCGGATACTGGATCGTGTATCCGGCCTGGCCGATGCTGTGGAGTCATACCACCGGCCTGTTGCAGTACTCGTCCCGGGCGGACGTTGCGGTCGAGCTCGCAAATCTCGAAAAGATCCGCGGCGAGAAAATGGTTGCGCTCGGCGCGGCATCCCTTGCGGATATCGAGAAAGACCCGGCATTGCTCGCTCTGGCGCGTGCACGCGGCAAGACGGTATTTGGCGATAATTGCGCGCCGTGCCACGGAAGCGGCGGCGCCGGCGCAAAGGGTTATCCCAACCTGAACGACGACGATTGGCTGTGGGGCGGCACGCTGGACCAGATCATGCAGACGATCCAGTTCGGTGCGCGCTCGGGGCACGCGAAAGCCCACGAAAGCGCCATGCTTGCCTTCGGCAAGGAAGGGGTCCTGAAAACGGAACAAATCGTCACGGTCGCCAATTACGTTCGATCGTTGTCGGGGTTGTCGACCAGCCAGGGGTACGATGCGACCGTGGGCGCGAAAATATTCGCTGAAAATTGCGCGGCGTGTCACGGCGACGCGGGCGCGGGAAATCAGGAACTCGGAGCGCCAAATCTCACCGACAAGATCTGGCTTTATGGATCCGACGAGCCAACCATCATTGAAACGATCACCAACGGCCGTTCCGGCGTAATGCCCGCATGGGCGGGGCGTCTTGATCCCGCAACGATCAAGGCAATGGCGGTATACGTCCACTCGCTCGGTGGGGGGAAGTGATCGCTGGCGGGCAGGGGAACTGAGCACCCGCCAGAGGCCGTTTGAGATGGATCAATTGCGCGTCCGGAGTTGGGTCTAGACTCAGCTGCAAATGCGAGATGAATCCCTCCGATGAACAATTCTGCACTTCCGATCGAGCTGCAATTGGTTGACGACGGGCCGCTTTATGTTGCCCAGAAGAAAGTCTATCCGCAGAGCGTCTCCGGAACATTCCGCCGTATCAAATGGGGCCTGATGGCGTTCTGCCTCGGCGTCTATTACCTGCTGCCGTTCGTGCGTTGGAACCGCGGTCTGGGTGCGCCTGATCAGGCGGTGCTGGTGGATCTGCCCAACAGCCGCTTCTATTTCTTTTTCATCGAGCTGTGGCCCCAGGAGGTCTACTACTTCACCGGGCTTCTGATCGTCGCCGCTATTACGCTGTTTCTGATGAATTCGGTGGGCGGTCGTATCTGGTGCGGTTATCTTTGCCCGCAAACCGTCTGGACCGATCTGTTTTACGCTGTCGAGCGTCTGGCGGAAGGTGACCGGCGCGAGCGCATGAAAAAAGATGCCGCGCGCGGCACGATGAAACTGCAGCGTTTTGCGGAGATCACCCTGAAACATTCGATCTGGCTCCTGATCGCATGGTGGACCGGCGGCGCCTGGGTTCTGTATTTCAACGATGCGCCGACGCTGGTGAAGCAGCTCGTGACCTTCCAGGCGCCGATGCTGGCCTATATCTGGATCGCGATTTTAACGGCTACCACCTATGTGCTCGCCGGCTTCATGCGCGAGCAGGTCTGCGTCTACATGTGCCCGTGGCCGCGTATCCAGGCGGCACTCACCGACGAGTGGGCGCTGAACGTCACCTACAAATACGACCGCGGTGAAAAGCGCACGTCGCTGAAGAAGGCGAACGAATTGCGGGCATCGGGCGAAACCGCCGGCGACTGCATCGATTGCTATCAGTGCGTCGCCGTCTGTCCGACTGGAATCGATATCCGCGACGGCGCTCAGCTCGGCTGCATCCAGTGCGGCCTGTGCATCGATGCCTGCGATACCGTGATGAAGAAGATCGGCAGGGAACCTCGCCTGATCGGATACGACAACGATATCAATATTCACCGCAGGCAGGCCGGCCAGCCGGAAATCTTCCGCCTCGTCAGGCCGCGCACCATCGTCTACTCCGCCATGATCGCCGGCGTTGGCGCGCTCATGCTGTATGCGCTGCTGACCCGAACGCTGCTCGACGTCAACGTGTTGCACGACCGCAATCCGGTCGCGGTGAGACTGAGCGACGGATCGATTCGCAATGCCTATACGGTTCGCCTGCTGAACAAGCGCGGCTTCGATCGCGTCGTGGCGATCGACATCGATGGCCCGCATAACGCCACGGTCCATATTGTCGGGGCCGATTCCGTTACGCCTGACAGGCCGATGATTATCCTGGGGCGGGATCAGACCACCGAACTGAGGCTTCTGGTAACCGCGCCTTCCGAGAACAACCCCGAGAAATCCGTCCCGGTGAATTTCCGGGTGACCGATATCGGGCTGGGTGAGGTTGCATCGGCGACCGATAATTTCGTTTCTCCGTAGGATTGCAGAGGGATTTCGCATGAACAGACCGTCGGTTTCGCCGAAGCCGTTGACCGGGGCCAAGGTGCTTTTCATGCTGCTGGCGTTCTTTGGCGTCGTGATCGGGGTCAACATGATCATGATGAGGCTTGCGATCCAGACATTGCCCGGCACCGACGTCGATAGTGCCTACAGCGCCAGCCTGGCCTACGAGAGAGAGATCGCTGCTGCCCACCACCAGAACGCCCGAAACTGGACGGTCGACGCGCATATCCAGCGCGGGCCGGATGGCGGTGCGACGCTTCAGGTGGAGGCGCGCGACGACAGCGGCAAGCCGATGTCCGGCCTGAAGTTTCAGGGCCGCTTCGAGCGGCCCACCGACAGGCGTGCCGATCTGCCGGTTGCGCTTGCGGAAACGGCGATCGGTATCTATCGCGGCAGCGCTCCGATGATCGCGCCGGGACAATGGGATCTGGTGCTCGAGGGCGACGCGGCGGGGCAGCGGATGTTCCTGTCGAAGAATCGCGTGGTGTTGAATTGAGGGAAGGCCGCATCATGCAGGCGACGCGAGATTTTTCACATTATGTAAGGGACGCAGGCTCGGGCTTGCAGCACATCGATCTGGCTGTTGAAGGCGTCAGTTGCGCCGGGTGCATGTCGAAGATCGAGCGGGGGCTTTCGGCGATACCGGACGTGACGCTGGCACGCGTCAACCTTACCGACCGCCGCGTGGCGCTGGAATGGAAGCAGGGCGCGCTCGACCCCATCAGCTTCATCGACCGGCTGGCCGAGCTCGGATACAAGGCCTACCCGTTCGAAACCGCGGGCGCGGAAGCCGCCGAAGCCGAACAGTCGCGGTTTTTGCTGAGATGTCTCGGGGTCGCGGCGTTCGCCACCATGAATGTGATGATGCTTTCGATTCCGGTGTGGTCCGGCAACGTCAGCGACATGATTCCCGAACAGCGCGATTTCTTTCATTGGCTGTCGGCGCTGATCGCGCTGCCGGCCGCGGCATATGCCGGCCAGCCGTTTTTCAGGTCGGCGTTTCAGGCTTTGCGCGCGCGCAACGTCAATATGGATGTTCCGATCAGCATCGGCGTCACGCTTGCGCTTGGTATGTCCGTGGTCGAGACCGTGAACCACGCCGAGCACACCTATTTCGATGCGGCGATCATGCTGCTGACATTCCTGCTGGTGGGGCGCTATCTCGACCAGAGCATGCGGAGGCGAACACGGGCGGTGGCAGGAAACCTCGCCGCGCTCAAGGCGGAGACAGCAACCAAGTTCGTCGGCGCCGACGAAATTTCGCAAGTACCTGTAGCGGCGATCCATCCCGGCGACATCGTGCTGTTGCGGCCGGGTGAGCGTTGCGCGGTCGACGGCACTGTCATCGAGGGGCGATCCGAGATCGACCAAAGCCTCATCACGGGCGAAACCCTGTATGCGACAGCGGAGCACGGCACCGCGGTGTATGCCGGCTCGCTCAACATCTCCGGAACATTGCGCGTCCGGGTTTCCGCGGCGTCGGAAGGCACGCTGCTGGCGGAGATCACCCGGCTGCTGGACAATGCGTTGCAGGCCCGCTCCCGCTATGTGCGCCTCGCCGACCGGGCATCCCGGCTCTATGCGCCAGTGGTGCATGCGACGGCGTTACTGACCATGCTCGGCTGGGTTCTGATGGGCGCAACCTGGCACGATGCCATTGTCACAGCAGTGGCCGTTCTGATCATCACCTGTCCCTGCGCGCTGGGCTTGGCCATACCCACGGTGCAGACCGTCGCATCCGGCGCCATGTTCAGGGCTGGCGTGTTGCTCAATTCCGGCGATTCCATCGAACGATTAGCTGATGTCGATCACGTCATATTCGACAAAACCGGTACCCTGACCCTGCCCGAACTCGAGGTCACGAACGCGGCTGCAATCCCCGAGGACGTGCTCCGTCTCTGCGGGCAGCTTGCGCTTGCGAGCCATCACCCGGTCGCGGCAGCGGTAGCGCGAGCCTCGAACGCGAAATCGCCGCTGGCGGGAGCCGTCGAGGAGCCCGGACAGGGCGTGCGCGGCTATGTCGGAGCAATCGAGGTGAGGCTTGGAAGGCCGTCATTCTGCGGCGCGGAGCAGTTGGCACATGACAGCCTGAGCCTCGATCCGGAAGCATCCACCGTTGCTTTCAGCCTTGGCGACGCAAAATACGTGTTTGCCGTTCGGCAGGGATTGCGCCCGGATGCCAAGGCGATGGTGTCAGCGCTTTTGAAGCGCAACATCAGGGTTGAAATTCTCTCGGGCGATCGGGAGCCGGCGGTCGAGGCCGCCGCGCGCGCACTCGGGGTCAGCGAATGGCGGGCGGGTGTGACCCCGGCCGACAAGATCGCCCGCATTGAAGATCTGAAAAGCCGGGGCTTCAAGGTGATGATGGTCGGTGACGGGCTCAATGATGCGCCATCGCTGGCTGCGGCCTACGTCTCGATGTCGCCGATCAGTGCCGCGCATCTGAGCCAGGCAACGGCCGATCTGGTCTTCCTTGGCAAGCCGTTGGCTCCGGTGGTCGCGGCCATCGACTTTTCTCGCAAGGCGTTGCACCTGATGCGGCAGAACCTGTGGCTCGCGGTCGGATACAATCTTCTGGCCGTCCCGATTGCCATCAGCGGAATTGTAACACCTCTGATCGCCGCGGCGGCGATGTCGGGCTCCTCGCTGCTGGTGATGGTGAACGCGCTGCGCGCCCGCCGCGTCGCGTCGGGAGAAGCGTGATGGAAGTGATGGTCTTTCTCGTGCCGCTCGCGCTTGGCCTTGGACTCGTCGGTCTGCTCGGATTTCTCTGGTCGCTCAAGAGCGGCCAGTATGACGATCTCGAGGGAGCGGCCTGGCGCGCCATCGCCGATGACGAGCCGGCACGGCAGCCGCCCTCGGACTAAGTTCGCTCATCCGTGCCGGGTATCGTCAGGCGCGCGGTCAGCAACGCGGCCATCGCCAACGACGCCCCCACGCCGACGACGCAGGCGATCCAACCGAAGCGGTCGAACAATTGACCGAGGACCGCGCTGCCGACAAGGCCGCCCAGGAAATAGCAGGCCAGATATGTTCCGCTCGCCACGCCGCGGCTTTCACCGGCGGCTTGCCCGACAAAGCCGGTTGCCGAGGCCTGCGCAAAGAACGTACCGGCACCGACCAGAACCATGCCGGCCAGCACTTCCGCAAGATGCGAGGACAGCATCAGCGGCAAGCCGATCGCCGCGACCGCAAGCGCGCCCCAGATGGCCGGCCGCGTTCCAAAGCGCGTGACGGCCTTGCCGGCAAGAAGCGTCGTCGCAATGGAGGGCAAAAAGACAAAATAGACAAATCCCAGATCCATTCGCCCGAGCGATAGCGGCGGACGCACAAGCACGAAGTTGACGAAGGTGAACGTCCCGATGAAGGCGAACAGGATGCAGAAGCCGATGCCGAATGCGGCGCGAAGCGACGGATTGCGCCAGTGCCCGAGCATCGTTGCGAAAGGCGACTGCGTCGTCGCCCTCGAATGCATCGGCTGCACCCGCTGGATGGTGAAGTACACCAGCGCGGCGCCGGCGAGATTCAACGTCGCGAAGAAATAGAAATTCGATGCCAGCCCGAGCGTGTCGACGACAGCTGCCGAAACCAGGCGGCCGATCAGGTTGCTGGCGACGTTGCCGGTGATATAGGCCGCGAAGGCGCCGCCGGCATCCGTCGAGCTGCACTGTTCGCCGAGATAGGCCAGCGTCAGTGCAAACGCTGATGCCATGCACAATCCCTGCGTGACGCGAAGGATCGTGAACACGGTGAGATTGGGCGCGACCGCCAGCAAGGTCGTCGGAATGGCGAGCAGGGCGAGGCTCAACAAAATGCCGAGCCGGCGATCGATGTGCTGGCTCAGGAATCCAACGACAAGTCCGGCAACCGCCATTCCCATCGTGCTGGCATTGACCGCGAAACCCATCGCCGCGGGTGTCACGTTGTAATGCTTTGTCAGCGAGGGGAGGATCGCCTGCGTTGCAAACAAATCGACCACGGTGAGGAAGGCCGTCAGGCCGATGACGAGCGACCGCAGCACCACGCCGGGTGAATGACCGTGCAGTTCCATGCTTTCGGATTTCATCTGCGCGGATATGTCGGTCATGGCGCGGCGCTCCCTGCGAAAGCTTGATCAAGAAAGAGACGTGACGCCTGGGCGTGTGGGGGGCACGGGGCTCCCGGGGCATCACGTCAGATAACAAGGCTTGAGATAACGAGCCTTGAGATCACAAGGCTTGGGCGCTCGTTACATATTGTGGTCGTGCGGATCCTTGCGGACGTCGCCGACGTAGAGAATGACGGTCTGGGTACCGAGGTTCTTCCACCAATGCGAGGTGCCGAACACCTCGGGTCTGATATCGCCGGCCTTGTGCAAAATGGGCTCTGCGCAGTTGCTGGCGTATTCAACGATCTCGCCCTGTTGCACAAAAATGAGAGCGGGCCGATCGTCGTGGCTGTGCCATGGCACGATGCCGCCGGGCTCGATCGTGAGCTTGCGGAAGCGCAACTCGCGGTCCTTGAGGTGCGCCGGTTGCTTTTCGAGGTCGATCGAACCCAACGTCACGTCGGTTACGCCGACCGGCTTGAATTTGACTTCCTCGCGGGCGTTCGCCTTCATCTTGTCGGCGGGACATTCGCCGGCGAAGGCTGACGATGCGGTGGCGGCCGATCCGGCGATGACGCAGGCGAATGCGAGACCTTGCCAGAGCGCGCGTGAATTTGCGGTGGGCTTGAACATGTCGTTGTCTCCTCTGTTATGCCGCGGCCTCGGATGATTTGGCTGGCTACAAGGCCACCATCGTTGAAATCGCTTGCTCCAGGAAATGCCTGTTGGCTTTTGAATCGATAGCGCAACGCTATGTCGAGGAAGTAACCCGAGCAGCGTCACAGCATGTGCTTGATGTCCGAGGAAAACGTCGGATAGGCATAGATGTTGTCCTTGATCTGGCTTGCCGTGATGCCAAACCTCATTGCCAGTCCGAAAATGTTGACGAGTTCCTGGCCGGCATGTCCGACGAAATGCGCGCCGAGAATGCGATCGGTCAACCGATCGACGACGATCTTCGACCAGGCGACGGTCTCCGCGTAGGTTCGGGCGGAGAACCAATCGTGCATGTCGTTGGTGTGAACCTCGGTCGCAAAACCCTTTTGGATTGCCGCGGCTTCGGTCAGGCCTACCGCGGCGAGCTCGGGGATGGTGTAGACCGAGGTCGCCATACTTCCGTAGTCCGGGCTGTATTTAGGTCCCTCGACGATGTTGCGACCGACGATGTCGCCCTCGTAAGTCGCGATGGGCGAGAGCTGCGGAGAGATCGGCACCGCGTCGCCGCAGACGTACACCTGAAGGTTGGAGGTCGAACGCAGATGGCGGTCCACCGCCACGCGGCCATTGGCGTGATCTACATTTCCTGCCGCTAGATTCAGCGTATCGACATTGGCCACGCGACCGGCGCCATTGACGACGCGGTCGGCCTCGGCGGCATGTTCGGCGCCTTCATGGGTGAAGATCACCCGCAGCCGGTTATTCGCAGGCTCGATCCGTTTCACGCTTACCCCGGTCTTGACGCGAATTCCGATACGCTCGCTCTCCGTCTGGATCCGCGCGACGGCATCGGCGTCCATGGCGGGCAACAGCTGCGGCAGCGCCTCGAGGATCGTCACATCAGCGCCGGCCCGCGCGTAAACGTGGCCAAATTCCAGCGAGATGACACCGCCACCGACGAAAATCACCGAGCCCGGCAGCTTGCGTTCGCTCAGCATTTCGTCTGACGTGATCATGTGCGCTGCGCCCGGAATCGGCAGCGGACGCGGCTTCGATCCGGTCGCGATCACGATGTGCTTGGCCTCAAGCTGGCGGTCGCCAACGCGGATTGTAGTGGGACTTGCGAAAACCGCGTGGCCCTTGATCACTTCGACATTACGATGCGCCATCGAGCGGGCGAGATTTGCAGGAATGTCCTTGATCAGGTCCTTCTCGCGGTCGATTAACGCCGCCCAGTCGAGCTTGGGCTTTCCGACGGAGATATGATGAACAGCAGCGCGCTCGATTTCGTGCAGCGCGTGACCAGCGGCGACCAGCACTTTCTTCGGCGTGCAGCCGCGGTTCGGGCAAGTTCCGCCGAGGTCATGCGATTCGATCATCGCGACCGACATTCCAGCGCGCCTGACAGGGCCTGTAACGCCAATACCGGCGTTGCCGCCGCCGAGGATCACCACGTCGAATGGCTCTGATCTCATCGAAACTACCCCTCTGTCGCGGATGATGATTCGGGCATCGTGCGGTCGGGCCGCGTCATGAGGCGGCCCGAGAGCTTTACGGCCGGCGTGCGAGCGTTGTTACTTGGTCGTGATGGTCGAGGTGATGGAGCCGACAACCGTGGTCGCCATCTTGAACTGCGCGGCACGGTCCCTGATGTTGTGACGCCGGGCAATCCAGTCAAAATCGGTCCATACCGCCCAGACATCGCCGTTGTCGTCCTGCGTCAGCAGCAACCGGACCGGCCAATCCAGTCCGGCATTCGGATTCGACGTGATGAACTGGGTTCCGAGCGGAGGATTTCCGAACACCAGGAGGGTTGAAGGGCGAAGCTTGATTCCTGCCTCAGCCGCCAGCCTCGACTGGTCGATCTCCATGAAGAACTTGATGCCCTTGCTGGCGATGTCGGCCTTGATGCGGGTGATCGCTTCCGAGATCGGGACCGCGCTTTTGACCCGGACGATGCCGTCATCGCTGTCCGCCCGTGCGGGAGAAACGGCCGGGATCAGCGCGAATATCAGCAGCAGTGATGCGCAGAGATCTACGATGCGATTCTTCATGTGACGTCTCCTGTTCGCTGGCGCATGCCGATGGCATCGCTCGGAAAACAGAATGAACGTGCAACCTGGCAATATGAACCCGGGCGATGCTCCACGGCTATCAAACCGATTGTAGAACGGTATTTCTAACCTCCGGTAATTCAGCCTCTGATGGGGCAGCGCCCGATTGGGGGGCGTCCAGAGGAAAATAGTACAATGTCCGGGAAATCCAATTGCCGTGTGATGCCACCGCATGTTTCAGTCAGTGAATCTGAAGAGCCAACCCGCCGGAGCAAGACATGACGTCGCTTTCGCCTGCCAATGCCGAGCGTCTCAAACTGGCCTTCCAGGAGTGCCGCAACATGGAGGGGACGTTGAACGAACGGCTGGACGCCTATGCCGCGGCAGGGCGACAGATATTTCCAGCCTATGGTGAAGCGGTTGACCGGCTGGTGGCGCGGATCCACGAAAACGGCGGTGGAGAAAACGCGCCACGGCCGGGCGACGTGATGCCGCCCTTCATCCTTCCGGATGTGAACGGGCGGCTGATCGATCTGAAATCCCTGCTGGAGAACGGGCCGGTCGGGGTGATGTTTTATCGCGGGCATTGGTGCCCGTATTGCAGGCTGAACGTCGGGGCGGTGGTTCAGGCTTTGGACCGGATCAAGGCGTTGGGCGGTCAGGTTGTCGCGATCATGCCCGAGGTGCAGCAATTCGCAGAGAAGTTCAAATCCGATTCCGACGCACCATTCCCGGTTCTGACCGATCTCGACAATGGCTATGCACTTTCGTTGAATCTCGCCATTTGGCTCGGAACCGAAATACAGCGGCTTCTGTCGTATCAGGATATGAAAAACTTTCATGGCAATGACGGCTGGGTGCTTCCGATACCAGCGACCTTCGTGGTCGGCCGCGACGGGCTGGTGAAGGCGCGGTTCGTGGATCCGGATTTCCGCAAACGCATGGAGATCGACGACCTGATCGCAGCGTTCAGAGCCGCAAATTGAGTCTTCGGAGCGGTTGGCGCCGCCAGCGTCGCCTGATTACGCGCTCAGATAGTTCGACCAGTCGGCGCCACGCAACATCCTCATCACGGCTGATGCCACGGCGGTGCGCTCGCGACCGGCAACACCATAGAGGTGGACGGTACGCCGTATGTCGAGCCCATCGACATTTGCCCGTTTGAGAGTTTCCGGCGTCGATACGCTGCGCGGAATAACCGCGATGCCGATATCGGCTTCGAGCAGTTCGATCAGGTCGCGTTCCGATGAAATGCCATGGCTGTGGTCCACGTCGATGCCGTGGTTGCGAAACGACGCGCTCAACCGCTCCGCATGCTCGCAGAAATTTCGCGAGAGCAATTGCTCCGTTTGCAGATCCTCGAAGGTGATATCTTCACGGTTCGCCAACGGATGACGCTTGTTGACGACGAGTTGGAAACCTTCGGTGAACAGCGGCCAGGTATCGAGCCGGTCCCATTCTTCGCCGATTTCAGCGGCGATGCCGAGCTCGGCTTCGCCCTTCTTGAGAAATTCTCCGACTTCCCGGGCGCTGCCGCGCAGGAAGCGAAATTCAAGCCGGTTGAACAGCCGCTTGATCTGGTCGAGATATGGGATCAACAGCGACAGGTCGACGGAATGGGTAAGTGCGATCCTGAGCGCCCCGGCTTCGCCGCTCTTGAATGACGACGCAAGTTGTCGAGCTCCGGTCGCGGCATCATAGCACTGCTTGAGCAGCGGGTGCATGCGCTGGCCAAGTTCGGTCAATTGCGCCGCCGGCCGCTCGCGCCGGAACAGGTCGCCGCCGAGTTCTGCCTCGAGTTGCTTGATCGCCCGCGTCAGCGACGGCTGCGTCACGTTGCACTCGTCGGCGGCGCGCGTGAAGTTGAACACCCGCGCGACAGCCAGGAAGTAGCGAACCTGATGCATTTCCATGGTCGTGCCCTGATCTGACCTTGCCTGCAAATTAGCCGATAAAAGCCTGCAATGACACCAGAACCGCGATAGCGCCAGCCTATGGTTTCGGAAGCCAAACGGCATTTCCGCTAGATCCACCCGCCGTGCAGATTTCACCCAGGGAAAGCAGCTCCTCTGGCGCTGAAATCTGCAACGAAAGGGTCTGTCATGAACATTCAGTTGAAAACGCAGGGCTCCTCGGCTCCGCGCTTCCTCTCGGGCAAGGTCTCGCTCGTTACCGGGTCCACCAGCGGCATCGGACTCGGCATCGCGCGCGCGCTCGCCGAGGCCGGTTCGGCGGTCGTGCTCAATGGTTTCGGTGCCGCCCCCGAGATAGCCAGGACGAGGGACGAGATATCAGCGGATTACGGCGTGACGGTAAGCTATTCCTCCGCGGACATGACCAAGCCGGAGGCGATTGCCGCGATGATCGCGACGACGCTTTCCGAGCATGGCCGGCTCGACGTGCTGGTCAATAACGCGGGCATTCAGCATGTCGCACCGCTCGATCGGTTTCCGGTTGAGAAGTGGGACACGATCCTGTCGATCAACCTGTCGTCCGCGTTTCACACCATGCGGCTGGTGCTGCCGGCGATGCGCAGGAACAGGTTTGGGCGGATCATCAATATCGCATCCGCGCATGGGCTGGTCGCCTCGCCATTCAAGGCGGCCTATGTCGCCGCCAAGCACGGCATCGTCGGCCTGACCAAGGTTGCGGCGCTGGAGACCGCCGAAGAGGGTATCACCTGCAACGCGATCTGCCCGGGCTACGTTTATACGCCGCTGGTCGAGGCCCAGATCGACGGCCAGGCCAAGGCTCACGGCATTTCCCGCGAGCAGGTCATTCATGATGTGCTGCTGGCGCAGCAACCCAACAAGCGCTTTGCCACCGTCGAAGAGCTGGGTGCACTCACGGTATTTCTCGCCAGCGATGCGGCGGCTTCGATCACCGGTACCACTTTGCCGGTCGATGGTGGCTGGACCGCGCACTGAAACACGGCAGTCAACGTAACAAAATCGAGCTACTCGCGAACCTTAGAGAACGTGGCAGGCATCAACGGGAGCGTGACATGAACGATGCAAGGGATAACATAACTCGGCAAAGCCTCAGATCACTGGGCAGGTCGCTTCCCGGTCAGGTCGTGCTGGTGCTTCAGGGCGGCGGTGCGCTGGGATCTTATCAGGCAGGCGTCTATCAGGCGCTGCATGAGGCTGGGGTTGAGCCGGACTGGATTATCGGCACGTCGATCGGCGCCATCAACGCCAGTCTGATCGCCGGTAACGCGCCGCAAAATCGCTTGTCGCGGCTGAAGGAATTCTGGAAGCGGATGGAGCAAAAGCCAATCTGGAGTTTTCGCGATGTATTTCCCGGCTTCAATGAAAAACTGTCGTACTGGTCGACGGTGACAAACGGCATTCCGGGGTTTTTCAGACCCAATCCACTGGCCCATGCCGGCAACGACTATCCGCTTGGCGCCGACAGGGCCGGATATTATTCCACCGAGCCGCTGGAGCAGACGCTCAGCGAACTCGTCGATTTCGATCTGGTCAATCGCTGCACGCCGCGGCTGACGGTTGGCGCGGCGCATGTCCGAACCAGCCAGATGCGGTATTTTGACAGCCGCGATTCCAAACTCGGCGTGAAGCACATCATGGCGTCGGGCGCACTACCGCCGGCATTCCCCGCCATTCGCATCGATGGCGAGCTTTACTGGGATGGCGGCATTCTGTCGAATACCCCGACCGAGGCGGTGTTCGACGACAACCCCCGCAAGAACTCGCTGATCTTCGCCGTCCACATGTGGAATCCGTCCGGCGCCGAGCCCACCACGATGGCGGAAGTGCTTAATCGGCACAAGGACGTGCAGTATTCCAGCCGGATCGCGAGCCACATCGCGCGCCAGCAACAGGCGCATCGTCTGCGCCATGTCATCAGCCAGCTCGCGGCGCGACTGCCGGAGGCCGAGCGTAACAGCGAAGCGGTGCGTGAACTGGCCGGCTACGGCTGTCCGACTCGCATGCATGTCGTGCGGCTGCTGGCGCCGCAACTCGATCGCGAGAACCACACCAAGGACATCGATTTCAGCCCGTCCGGCATCCGGCAGCGCTGGGACGCCGGTTATGCCCACACCCGGGCTGTGCTCGACCGCTCGCCGTGGGTCGGCGAGTTCGATCCGCTCTCGGGGGTCATCCTGCACGAGCAGACGGAGATCATGGTGCAAGCAGCGGAGTGACCGCTGGTCGGGCGCACGGCGCTAACCTGTTGTCCCAACCGATGCGAAGAAGCCCTCCGGCCCCTCCGGCTCCACTAGCCTCTTCCTTTCTATAAGCCAGAATCGGTTTCCCACCGTTCGCACGAAGTTGCGGTCGTGCGAAACCAGCAGGCAGCTTGCCTGATGGCTCATCAATTCGTCTTCCAGCGCTTCCTGCCCTTCGATATCCAGGTGGTTGGTAGGCTCATCGAGTAGATAGAAGTTTGGCTGGGCAAGCCGCAGCAGAAGCATGCCGAGACGTGCCTTCTGTCCGCCGGAAAGCTGGCCGATTGGGCGGCTCTGCATCTCGATCGCCAGGCCGGAGCCGGCGAGTAATGCGCGCGCACGCTGATCGCCGACATCGAATCGGCGGATGATCGTGCGCATCGGCGTGTCAGCGTCGGCAAGATCGGCGAGATACTGGTCGCAACAACCGAGAACAAGCGACTGTGTAGCCTTGATGCCGGCTTGCTCTGCTTCCGGGCTCTCGATCGCCTTGCGCAGCATCGCCACGAGCCGGGTCTTGCCTGCCCCGTTCGGCCCCAACAGTACGATCCGGTCTCCCCTGCAGATGAACTGCTTGCCGGTCTTGAACAGCAACCTGCCGTCTGGTGTCGCGACCGTGGCATCATCCAGCGTTATCAGAACTTTGGCATGTGTTCCGCGATTGGCAAGCTTGATCGTACCCGCGGAACGTTCCAGGTGCGCGGGCCTTGCCGCGTCTTCCAACTTCTCGGCTCGCTGCCTCAATTGCTTGGTCTTCACCAACAAAAGATCGCTACCGGAGTTGATGCCGATATTGCTGAGCCTCGCGGCATGCTGACGAAGCTGCTGGGCAGCCTTCAGGTCACGTTGATAACTCCGATCATCCGATGCATCTGCTTCGCTAAGCGCGGCGCGAGCCCGTGTATAAGGCAACGAAAATACTTGCGACTTCTCCGGTCGCAAAAACACCGTCCGGTTCGTGGTCACATCGAGAAAGGCGCGGTCATGGCTGGATATGACGACTGGCATATCGCGCGGCAATGAATTCAGCCATTCCTCAAGTCGGCCTATCCTGGCCAGGTCGAGGTGGTTGGTTGGTTCGTCGAGCAACAATACATCGGCTTCCATAACCAATACGCGGGCAAGCATGGCAAGCCGCTGCCAACCGCCGCTCAGTTGTTTCAGCGGTCTCTCCCGTAGCGCCTCAGGCACGTCAAGCGATTCCAGGGCAACATCGACCCGCCAGCTTTCGCTTGCCCGTCGTTCAATTGACAGCGTCTCAAGCACTGCCGCGTAGAAAGGCGTATTCAATAGAGCAGGCGGTACATCCTGTTCGACGTAACCAACGGTCAGCCCTCGCGATCTGGAGATCTCGCCATCGCTTGCCTCCATTGTGCCCGCAATACAGCGCAGCAGCGTGGATTTGCCGCGTCCATTGGCGGCGACGAGTCCGATACGATCACCGGCATTGACGACAAGGTTCAATTGCGAAAAGAGCGGCGCGTTCAGCGTTACGCCGAGATTGCGGATATTGATAAGGGTCATGATCGTGCTCTGGTCTTGCCGGCGATTACGACGTCCGGGCATGCAGCTGCCATCGGATGTTCGTGTCAGATCGCGGCGATTTATCCGAGTGCAGGCGCGAGCGGTAAATCGCCAGACGCCGCATTGCTACGGAGGGCAGACCAGGAAGAGATTCGAGAAGTCTCTGGTCAGCCCTGCAAACGCATTTGCAGGGCCTTGATGGGGCCACGCTGGCGATGGTGCTGGAAAAAATATGTCGTCACTGCGCAGCCCTCCTTTCTCAATTGATGCACCCACAAAATAACTCGGTACTCAAAGGAAGGCAAGGCAAAGCATCGCCAAGCTCAAGTCTGGGCCGCCCGCAGATATGAGGCGGCCAATCCCGAATCCGGCCACGTGCTAACGGGTCAACGCGCTAAGACGACAACGCCTTCCGATAAAGCACGCCGTAGCAGGCTGCCGACACGTCCCAGCCGAAGGAGCGGGCCATCGCGCTCTGGCGCATCGAGTTGAGGCGATCCTTGGTCACGAAGGTCGTGAACGCGCGGCGGATGCCGCCGAGAAAGGATTCGGTGGAGGGCTGGCTGAACAGGAATCCGGTTTCGCCGTCCACGATGGTTTCGGCAAGCCCGCCGGTCTGGCGGCCTATCGGCAGCGATCCAAACCTCTGCGCATACATCTGGCTTAAGCCGCATGGCTCGAACCGCGACGGCATCAGCGTGAAATCGCTGCCGGCAAAAATCCGCCGGGCCTGTCCGTCATTGAAGCCGATGGCTACGCCGATCGCATCCGGCCTGCGCCGGTGGGCATCGACCAAGGCCTGCTCGATGTCGGGCTCACCGCTGCCGGTGACGATGATCTGCCCGCCGGCCTCGACGATCTCGTCCGCGGCGGATAGCACGAGGTCGATGCCCTTCTGATGCACCAGACGGGCAACGAGGCCGAAAATCGGGCCACGCGACAGCGCCAGGCCGAACTGCTGGCGGACGTAATCCGCGTTCGCGCGCTTGCCTTCCCAGTCCCCGGCGCCAAACGGTTGGGCCAGCTGGGCGCATGCCCGGGGATCCCAGCTTTCGTCGATGCCGTTCAATATCCCCGTTAATTGCGCGGCATCGGAACGACGGCGAAGCAGACCCTCAAGCCCGCAGCCGAGCTCCGAGGTGGTGATCTCCTTGGCGTAGGTCTCGCTGACGGTTGTGAGATGGGAAGCGTAAACGATGCCGCCTTTGAGGAAGGACAATTTGTCGTAGAACTCGAGGCCGTCGATATGGAAGGAGTTCTCGGGCGCGCCGATCCGTCGCAGCGATTCTTTCGGGAAAAGTCCCTGGTAGGCCAAATTGTGGATGGTCAGAATGGTCGGGATCTTCACCGCATTCCAGGCGAGGTAGGCGGGCACAAGCGCAGCCTGCCAGTCATTGACGTGAACCAGATCCGCTGCCCAATTCTTGTCCAGAGTGCCTGCTGCAAGCTGGGCCGCGGCCGAGGCGAATCGCCCGAAGCGCACATCATTGTCCGGCCAGTCCCGGCCCGACGTATCGCCGTAGGGGTTGCCGGGACGGTCATAGAGTTGCGGACAGAGCAGGACGTAAACCGGCAGCCCATCCTTGGTCGCCGTCAACCCAAGCGAGCAGGCGGGCATCTCGGCCAAAGCCGGGCATTGGCCAACGATTTCGATATGCAGGAACTGTTCGACAACATCCCGATAGCCGGGAAGGATGATTCGGATGTCGCCCCAGGGGCGCAAGGCGCGGGGGAGGGCCGCTGAAACGGCCGCGAGGCCACCGACCCGGATAAAGTCATCCATTTCCGTGGTGACGAACAAGCCCTTCAAGAAACGCCCTCATGCCAGCGCCAATCTAGACTATGCAAGAATGGTTCCAGTTTTTTCTCAATCGGACGGCCGTCGGCGGTGTAAGTACTTGCCGGGAGAACCGCTTCTCCGGCACGCGGCGCAATTTAGGGTCACGCCGTGACCGAAGGTAAACGGTCGAGGGAGTTTGGAATGACAATAGCGGGAAACGATCAGGGTAATTTGACAAGGAGTTTTCAGGGCCTTCGGGTCCTCGACTTTTCCACCACGATCGCCGGTCCGCACTGCACCCGGATGCTGGCTGACCTCGGCGCGGAGGTCATCAAGATCGAGTCGGCTGAAGGGGAGATAATGCGAACCCGTCCGCCGGTCCGCAATAATTTCAGCAGCGCGTTCGGCCAGCTCAATGCCGGCAAGAAGAGCGTCGTTCTCGACCTGAAATCGCCCGACGCCATCGCGGTGATCAGACGGCTGGTGGCGAAAGCAGATATTCTCGTCGAGAATTTTCGTCCCGGCGTGATGCGAAGACTGAAGCTGGATTACGATTCGTTGCGAGAGCTCAATCCAGCGCTGATCTATTGTTCGATCTCCGGCTACGGTCAGACCGGGCCATCGGCGGAACTGCCGGCTTACGCGCCGGTCATCCATGCAGCCTCCGGCTACGACATGGCCCACCTGTCGTACCAGCCGGGGAGAACCCGGCCTGATTACTGCGGAATTTATCACGCCGACGTCATCACCGGCACTTATGCGTTTGGAGCCATCGCAGCCGCGCTGCATCAGCGTCACGGCAGTCAAAAAGGCCAGCACATCGACGTCTCGATGCTTGAATCGATGCTCACCCTGACACTGACTGAACTGCAGTCGTCGCAATTCGCCGTGAGGTTGCCGAGCCGCCCCATGTTCGGCCCGGTCGAGACCGCGGATGGATATGTCATGCTGGCCATCGGCAGCGAAAAGACGTTCCAGAATCTGGTCAAGACCTCCGGTCATCCGGAATGGATTGTCGATTCCAGGTTCGCGAAATATGTCGACCGGCGCGAAAACTGGAACGATCTGATGGACGGCGTCGAGACGTGGTCGCGCACGCTTTCAACTGCGGATTGCCTCGCCGCGCTCAACGGATGCGGAGTTCCCGCTTCGGCCTATCGTACCGTCGCGGAAGCATTGTGCGATCCGCAGATCGCGCATCGCCGCGCGCTGACCGAGGTAGAAGATGGCGGCGGCACTTTCAAAGTGATGAATGTGCCGTTCCGCATGTCGGGGGCAAGTGTGTCGGCGGGAAAGCGCGCGGCAACGCTGGGCGAGCACACTGTCGCGGTGCTCCGCGAGATCGGTCTTTCCGAGCAGGAAATAGCGGGCTTCACCGGCTGATCGCCACTGAGCGGTGCTGACGGCAACGGTGCTGCGACGATATCAGGCATCAAGGATCCCAAAAAACGCGAACGGCTCGTCCGCGACGTGCTGAGTGCCGTCGGCCTCGACCCCGGTCTCGTGGCCGGGCGCCTGCCGCACGAATTTTCCGGCGGGCAATGCCAGCACATCTGCATTGCCCGCGCGCTGGTCCTCAATCCGGAGTTCATCTGCGACGAGCCGGTTTCGGCGCTCGACGTGTCCATTCGCGCCCAGATCCTCAATCTGCTGGAAGAGATGAAAGCGCGCTATGGATTGACGCTGCTGTTCATCGCCCATGATCTGGCGGTGGTGAAAGAGGTCAGCGACCGGGTGGCGGTGATGTATCTCGGCCGGCTGTGCGAAGTTGGCCCCCCCGAGCAACTGTTCGCTCACCCGGCGCATCCCTATACCGCGCTCCTGATCGAGGCCATTCCGGTGCCAGATCCGGACGTGCGGCCCGCCGAGAGCGTGGCGGTCGGGGAGCCGCCGTCGCCGATGTCGCCGCCCTCGGGCTGCCGTTTTCGGACCCGCTGCCCCAAAGCGGACCGGCGCTGCAGCGACGAAGTGCCGGAGCTTCGCGCGGTGGCGCCGGACCAGTTCGTCGCCTGCCATCATCCCTTGATCGCAGCGGCGTAAACATCTAGCAACGGCATAGGAAAGCGCGGCAACGTCCGGGCAGGACAAGAAAATTATGACGGGAGAGAAGCGATGAAGAGTTTCCAGGTCACCGATTTCAACGCCCCTTTGACAGAAGTGGACCAGCCGACGCCGCAGCCGTCGGGAACCCAGGTCCTGATCAAGGTGAAGGCGGCCGGCGTCTGCCACAGCGATCTGCACATCTGGGAAGGCGGCTATGATCTCGGCCATGGACGAAAGCCGCTCTCGTTGAAGGATCGCGGCGTGTCGCTGCCGCGAACCATGGGACATGAGACTGTCGGCGAGGTGCTGGCGTTCGGGCCGGACGCCAAGGGCGATACCGGCGGGCTCAAGGTCGGCGACGTCGCGCTGGTCTATCCCTGGCTCGGCTGCGGCAAATGCGAGACGTGTCTGGCCGGCGAAGAGAATATGTGCCTGAAGCCCAATTCGCTCGGGGTCTATTGCGACGGCGGCTATGCCGACCACATGACGGTGCCGCATCCGCGCTATCTGCTGAATCTGAAGGGGCTGGATCCCGTGACGGCGGCGCCCTATGCGTGTTCCGGCGTCACCACCTACAGCGCCCTGAAGAAGGTCGAGTCCAGCTTCAACACCCCGATCGTGATTTTCGGCGCCGGCGGTCTCGGCCTGATGGCGCTGTCGCTGTTGAAGGCGATGGGCGGCAAGGGCGCCATCGTCGTCGATATCGATGCGCGCAAGCGCGAAGCGGCCGAGCAGGCCGGCGCGCTCGCCACCGTCGATGGCAAGGCGCCCGACGCGCTGGAACAGCTCGCCCAAAAGGCCGGCGGCCCGATCCGCGCGGTGATCGATCTTGTCGGCAACGCCGCGACCACGCAGCTCGGCTTCGACTGCCTGAGCAAAGGCGGCAAGCTCGTGATCGTCGGCCTGTTCGGCGGCGGCGCGCCGTGGGCGCTGCCGTTGATTCCGATCAAGGCCATCACCATCCAGGGCAGCTATGTCGGCAATCTGCGGGAGACGCAGGAACTGCTCGATCTCGTGCGCGCCAGGAAGATCGGGCCGATCCCGGTGACGCCGATGCCGCTGGCGAAGGCCAATGAGGCGCTGATCGATCTGCAACAGGGCAGGCTGGTCGGGCGCGCGGTGCTGACGCCATAACGCTCCGCCGCTTCCACCCGTCATTGCGAGGAGCCAACGGGTCGCGCGAAATGCGCGCCCGATGACAGGCTCCGCGACGAAGCAATCCATTCTTTCTTTTTGCGGCTTCATGGATTGCTTCGCTTCGCTCGCAATGACGGTGTTATTCCATCGCTTCTTTCTTTCGACTCTCCCAAAGGAAATTCCATGTCTGCCAATAATGCGTTCCACATCGCCGTGCTTTCCGGCGACGGCATCGGCCCTGAAGTGATGGCTCCGGCGCTTGAGGTTTTACGCAAGATTGAGGCGACGTCGGACCTGAAGTTTCGCTTCACCGACGCGCCGGCGGGCGCCAACAATTATGCCGCGACCGGCAAATCGATGCCGGAGAGCACGGTGCGGCTGTGCGACGAGGCGGACGCGATCTTGCTCGGCGCCTGCGGCCTGCCGTCGGTACGCTACCCCGACAACACCGAGATCATGCCGCAGGTGGAGCTGCGCTTTCAGTTCGACCTCTATGCCGGCGTGCGCCCGGCGCGGCTCATTCCGGGCGTGCCGAGCCCGATCGTCGGCGCGGATCGGCGCGGCATCGATCTGATCGTGATCCGGGAGTCCACCGAAGGCCTGTTCGCGTCGATGGGGAAGGGCGTGGTCACCGATACCGAGGCGCGCGAGACGCTGGTCATCACGCGCAAGACCTCGGAGCGATTGTTCGAATTTTCGTTTCGTTTGGCCGAACGCCGCAAGGCGCGGGGGCGGCCGGGTCAGCTGACCTGCGTCGACAAGGCCAATGTATTCAAGGCGTTCGCGTTCTTCCGCGAGATGTTCGATGAGGCCGCCTCGCGCCATCCCGGCGTCAAGGCCGACCGGCTCTATGTCGATGCCTGCTCCGCGCTGTTGGTGAAGCGCCCCTGGGATTTCGACGTGATGGTGATGGAGAACATGTTCGGCGACATTCTCTCCGACATGACCGCCGGGCTGATCGGCGGCATGGGCATGGCGCCCTCGGCCGACATCGGCGACCGCCATGCGGTATTCCAGCCGTGCCACGGCACCGCGCCAGATATCATGGGGCAGGGCAAGGCCAATCCTACGGGCATGATCCTTTCCGCCGCGATGATGCTGGACTGGCTGGCCGACAAGCATGGCCTCGAGGGCGCGGCCGAGGCCGGCGAGCGCATCGAGCGCGCCGTCGACAAGGTGTATGCCGATGGCATCAAGCCGATGGAATTCGGCGGCAGCAACGGCACCGCGGATATCGCCAGGGCCGTGCTTGCGGCGCTGTAGGGCGAGATTCCCGCAATTGCACATCTGAGGTCTGGTCCTTCGGACCATCCCGGAATGACGGTGTCTGGAGGTACGGATTCAAATTTTCAAACAGCCACACCGTCATTGCGAGGAGCGAAGCGACGAAGCAATCCATTCTTCCTTTACGCGGCGCGATGGATTGCTTCGCTCCGCTCGCAATGACGACTAAACACGCGTTCGCGACCTCGCCGCGCCATGCGCCCGAGGCGTTGATGAATTTTCCGCCCAAAGAGGGCGTGGGGAACGCCGGATGCCCGTTGCACCCGCGGCCTCGTGTGCACTTGGTATTGGTAGAACGCACACGAGTAACAACGAGTACCCCGGATTCACCCGACGTTCCCGCACGCAATGGTTTTAACGGTTTCCTTCGAGCTCTCCTCGGTGACCGGGCTCTTTTGCCACCGTCGCTTGCGGATTAACCCGTCTTCGCGGATTGGCGGGTTTTTGAGTAGCCCGCTCATTATA
>WNGL01002660.1_pt1 | contig 35910 bp, 31 predicted proteins | sample 5400591 | NCBI WGS metagenome assembly WNGL01 (sample SAMN13153377, study PRJNA577476) | soil metagenome | isolation source: 80 cm soil or saprolite under Garry oak tree replicate 1 | place: USA:California | collected 2016-06-15
TCCACGTAGTCCTTGGCGTAGCCCCAGTCCCGTTGGGCGTCGAGGTTGCCCAGGCGCAGCTCCTTCGCCTTCCCCTTGCGGATCGCGGCCAGCCCCATGGTGATCTTGCGGGTCACGAAGTTCTCGCCGCGCCGGGGCGACTCGTGGTTGAACAGGATGCCGTTGGAGACGTGCAGCCCGTAGCTCTCCCGGTAGTTCACGGCCATCCAGTGGCCGAAGGCCTTGGACACGCCGTAGGGGGACCGGGGGTGGAAGGAGGTGCGCTCGGTCTGCGGGTTCTCGTGGATGAGCCCGAACATCTCCGAGCTGCCCGCCTGGTAGACCCGGGTGCGGAGGCCCAGATCACGAACCGCGTCGAGGATCCGGAGCACGCCCATCGCGGTGACATCGGTCGTGTACTCCGGCATCTCGAACGAGACCTTGACGTGGCTCTGGGCGGCCAGGTTGTAGACCTCGTCCGGCTCCACCAACTGGAGGGCCCGCAGGAGGCTGTTTTGGTCCACGAGGTCGCCGTAGTGCAGGTCCAGCCGATCGCGTATGTGGTCGATGCGCCAGGTGTTGAACGAGCTGCTCCGGCGGACGAGGCCGTGTACGAGGTATCCCTTCTCCAGCAGCAGCTCCGCGAGATAGCTGCCGTCCTGGCCGGTGATGCCGGTGATCAGTGCCTTCTTGGCGGACACGTGGCCCTCCTGGGGACCGGGTGAAAAGCTGCAAAATACACCGGGTCAGGCCGATCGGTCAAAGGAAGGGCGAAACAAGGAAGGGGGAAACAGGAACCGGGGGGGACAAAGAAAAAAGGGATCGCTGTGGACCCGGCAGCGCCCCCAGGGCACATCCAAGAGCCCGCCGGCCCGCTTGGGCCGTCGTTTCACCGGCGATCGGCGTGGCTCCCTCCAAACCCCGCCGACCACCCGCGAAGCGCTCTGACGCGCCTCCCAGGAACGACCGAGAGTAGCGATCCCCTCGCCATTAGCGCAAGCAGGAAGCGCGCCAAGGTTATCCGATGCCGTCAAGTCATCTTGAACAAGGGACAAAAAGGCTCGGCGGGGCTCAAGACGGTGGCGCTCCTCTTGCGAGCTTGCAACGCCCTTTTATCGCTTCCGCAACATCAGCCGCGAGACTTGATGGTCGTGGGCCTGGCCTGGATCCCGAGCTGCTTCATCTTGCGGTAGAGGTTCGTGCGCTCGATGCCCAGCTCCCGAGCGGTGTGACCCAGGTTGCCGCGGTTGGCCGACAGGCGCTCCACGATGTACCGCCGCTCGAAGCGGGCCCGGGCCTGCTTGAGCGGCATGGGTGCGTCGTCCAGGGCGGCCGGCCCGGCCGTCATCTGGAGCGCTTCCATGACGTCGCGGTGGGTCACCTCGTCCTTCCCGACCAGGATGGCCAGCCGCTCCATCAGGTTCCGGATCTCGCGCACGTTTCCCTTCCAAGAGAGCTGCACCAGGAAGTCCACCGCCCTCGAGGTGAGGCGCTTCGGCTTCAGGTCGTTCTCGACGCAGGCCAGCCTCAGGAAGTGCTCCGCCAGGGCCGGGATGTCCTCCCGGCGCGCGCGCAGCGGGGGCAGGGCGATGTTCACCACGTTGAGCCGGTCGTAGAGGTCCTCCCGGAAACGCCCCTTCTCGATCTCCTCGACCAGGTTCTTGCTGGTGGCGGCCAGGATGCGGACGTCCACCGGGCGGTTCTCCGAGGTGCCCACCGGCGTGACCTCGCCCTCCTGCAGGACCCGGAGGAGCTTGACCTGGGTCAGCAGGCTCATGTCGCCGATCTCGTCCAGGAACAGGGTCCCCTGGCTCGCGCTCTCGAACTTCCCCTTGCGGTCGGCGGTGGCCCCCGTGAAGGCGCCCCGTACGTGCCCGAACATCTCGCTCTCGATGAGCTCCGCGGGGATGGCCGCGCAGTTGACCTGGACGAAGGAGCGCGGGCGGCGCGGCGACAGCGCGTGGATGGCCCGGGCGATCAGCTCCTTGCCCGTGCCGCGCTCGCCCGAGATCAGGACCCGGCAGCGGGTGGGGGCCGCCATCTCCACGAGCTGGTAGACCCGCTGCATGGGAACACAGGAGCCGACCGTCCCGTAGCGCGAGCCGTCCACCACCTTCTCGCCTTCCCCCTCGGGCCGCGGGCGGACGGGCGCGGTCACCCGGTCGACCACTTCGTAGAGCCGCTCCAGGGCGATCGGCTTCTCGATGAAGTCGAAGGCCCCCACCCGCATCGCCTCCACCGCGTCGGAGACGCTGCCGTAGCCGGAGACCACCACCACCGGGATGCCCGGGGAGCGCCGCTGCAGCTCGCGCAGGACGTCGATCCCGGTCCCGTCGGGCAGCCGCAGGTCGAGGAGGACCGCCGCCGGGTGCCGCTCGGCGAAGAGCCGGAGCCCCTCCCCCACGGAGGAGGCGCCCAGCACCCGATAGCCGCGGGCCTCCAGCATCTCCCGGGTGATCTTCCGGATGCCTTCGTCGTCGTCGATGACGAGGAGGAGGGCCCGATCGGAATTCTGCATGGATAGGTCGGCCTGGAGTTGCGCCGATGCTATCATCCCGGGAAAGGCCGGAGCAAACGGCCGGCGACGCCTGGGGGGCGTCTAAGAGTGAGGAGGAGGGAGAGGGTGGGGGGTCGATGAAAAAAATCACGCGGCGGGGCGCCCCTGCACTGGTGGCGGCCCTGGCTTTCCTGGGCGACGGCTGTCTGGAGATCACCAAGAGCGTCACCGAGGGCCCGCCCCCCGTGCCCTCCCCCCGCCTGGTCTCGGTCAGGGTCGAGTACCGACAGCCGAACGGCTGCGTGAACGTGGTTAACCCCTGTAACACACGGGTGGTCTTCTTCGGAAGCTGGATGCAGCCGGGGGGCGAGGTGCTCCTGAGCCAGAACCCGGGCTACGTCTGGACGGGCACGGTCCTGAACGTGCCCGTGAACTTCCCGCCGCGCGAGCAGCCGTACCTGGTCCGGGTCTTCGATCCCCACCTCATCGAGACCCCGACCGGGGGGGTGACCGCCTCGCGGCTGGTGGTGGGGGGACAGATGATCACGTTCTTCGACCAGCCGGGAACCACCGCGGAGAGCGGCGTCATCTTCATCGACGACAACGGGATCGGCCGCAATCCCTTTTGATTAGCGGCCCGGGGGGCGGCCGCGGATCTGGGCGACCTCGGCCTGCAACTCTTGCAGCTTCAGGCCCTGGGGCGATGTGCGGTTCGAAACGTACTTCTGCGCCTCCCTGATCCGCACCTCGGCCGAGGCGTACTCGCGGCGGCTCAGGTGGTCCGCCGCCATGCCGAGATAGATGTCGGCGACCTTGGTCTTCACCGCCTCGTCGTCCGACTTCCAGATGAGCGCCTGTCTGTACTGGGCGATCGCTCCCTCCGGGTCCTTCTTGGAGGCCAGCAGGAAGTCGCCGTAGCGAACGAACGGCTCGGGTCTCTCCTTCACCCGCTTCACGAGCTCCTGCAGCGCCGCTTCCGCGTCGTCGAGGCCGCCCACGCTGGTCGCGAACAGGATCCACGCCTCGACGACCTGCGTCGCCGGATCGGCCTGAGCGGCCAATCGATACTCACGGAGGATCCTCGCGGGACTCGCGTCCGGACCCGAAACCGCCGAGGGGACGGGCTCCGGGGTCGCACCGCGCCGCGCAGGGCGCCGGCTGGCCGGGGCCGGTAGCCGCTGGAGACGCGCCAGGGCGTGCGGTCCCAGGAGCTCGGCCAGGGCCAGGTGCCCTGGCCCCAGGTTCGGCTTGGCCGCGACGGCGCGCTCGAAGCAGTCGACGGCCTGCAGCTCCTCGAACTTGAACTCAGGGACGGGCGGGGGGTTGGCCCCGTGCGGCGCCGGAGAGGCCGGCGGGGGGAGCGTAGGCGCGGGGGCGGTTTCCGCCTTCTTGGCCCAGGCGCGGCCCTGTAGGAGCAGGGCTTCCGGATCGGTCGCACCTTGCAGCCGCGCCAGGGCGGCGTCCGGCTGACCCTGGGCCAGGAACTGCCGCGCCTCCGACAGCGAGTCCGGCGCCTCGGCGCCCCCCGCCGACCCCGAGCCCACCGGCTGGCCCTTGCAGGCCGTCAGGAGCAGCAGAAGCGTCCCGAGCCTGCGGCTCACCGAGGGGTCCCGGCCCCGGCGGCTGGCGCCTGTTTCAGCCTTTCGACCGCGCGGTTGGCTCGGTCCGCCACCTTCGGGTTCGGGTCGCTGAGCAGCGGCGTCAGGTGGGGAATCGCCTCGGGCTGGCCGAGCTGGGCCAGCAGGTCGCACAGGCTCGCTCGAATCTCCGCGTCCTGGTCGTTGAGGTACGCGTAGAGCTCCGAGGCGACCTGGGGCCCGAGCTCGAGCAGGTAGTTTCTCGCCCGGGTCGCCAGCGATTTGGTGGAGAGGCTCAGCACCAGGCTGTCAAGGAAGGCATGGTCGCCCAGCAGCGTGATGGCGAAGTTGTAGGAGAGCTTGATCTCGTCGTTCTTCTCGCGCTGGTAGTCCTTCTTGAAGGCGGAAAGCATCGACGTGTCCGCGACCCGGGCCAGGCCTTCCACCGCCAGCCGCCGCCGGTCGGGGTCGGGGTCCCGCAGCAGATCCCGGAACAGGTCGGCCTGCGCCGGATCGCCGATCCGGGACAGGCAGCCCAGCACCCGGAGGCCGAACTCCTTGCGCCGGTTTGACTCGTAGAGCTCGCGCAGGGCGGGCCCCGCCTCCCGCACCCGCAGGACTCCCAGCGCCTGGAGCACCCGGTTGCGGACCTCCATCGACTCGTCGCCCAGGAGGGCGATCAGCGCCCTGCCGTCGTCGGCCGTGCCGATCTTGCCGATGGAGGTGGCGGCGGCCGCTCTCACCTTGACCTCGGGGTCCTGCAGGGACGCCACCAGGGCTCTGGCTTCGCTCCGTCCGTCCAGGATGCCGATCGCGTACGCGGCTTCCTCGCGGATGCTCTTCTCCTCGTCGCCCAGGGCCGCGGACAGTGCTCGATAGGCCGACGGGTCCACGTTCGTATAGGGCGGGACGGAGGCCCGATCGTACTCGTCGGAGAAAGCCTGCAGGAAGCGATCGAGGGGGTCGCTTCGATCACGCTCGGCGTAGATCTCGACCAGCGCCCCCAGGGCTTCCTCGCGGATCTGCGCATCACCGTCCTGCATGGAGCTGACGAGGGCGGGAACGGCGGACAGGTCCCGCAGCTCCCGAAGCGCACGCACGACCTCCAGGCGCACCTTCGGCTCGGAATCGCGCACCAGGGCCGCGAGGGGTGCGACCGCCTCGCGCCGCCGGCTCTTGCCCAGGGCGGCCGCCGCCTCCTGGCGCGTCTTCGCGGTCGGGCTCTTGAGGTTCGCGACGAGGTCGGCGAAGGAGGGCTTGCCCGCCGCCGGGGCGCCCGGGACCGCCCCCGCGACGAGGGCGAGCGCCAGCAGGGCCCGCCTCAGCCGCACGCGCGTCCCGCGACCACGCACGCCCCTCCGTCCATCGACCCCCCACCCTGGCCCTCCCCACGTAGGGGGAGGGGAATGTTGCGACGCGTTCGGCCCCGCACTTTCGCGGTCCCGGATGATACCAGAACTCAGCGGGGCGCAGCCTCGCGCGCTTCCACTCCCGAGAGGGCCGCGCGCAGGTAGGGCGCGGTCGCTCCCTTGGGCTGCCCGGCCAGGGCCTCGGGCGTTCCCTGGAAGACCACGCGGCCTCCCGCCTCGCCCCCTTCGGGGCCGAGGTCGATCACCCAGTCGGCCTGCTTGATCACGTCCAGGTTGTGCTCGATGACGAGCAGGGAAGCCCCCCCGTCGAGCAGCCGCTGCAGGCAGCTCAGCAGCTCGTTCACGTCCCCGGGGTGCAGGCCGGTGGTGGGCTCGTCGAGCACGTAGAGCACGCGGGGCCCGGGGCGCCGCAGCAAGTGCGCGGCCAGCTTCACGCGCTGGGCTTCCCCTCCGGACAGGGTGGTCGCGGACTGGCCGAGGCGGAGGTAGCCCAGGCCGATCTGCTCCAGCACCTTGAGGCGCCGGGTGACCTGGACCTGGCCGGCGAAGAACTGCAGCGCCTCGTGCACGGTCAGGTCCAGGACGCGGTCGATGGTCCGGCCGCGGTAGCGCACCTCGAGCACGGGCGGCCGATAGCGGCGCCCGCTGCAGGCCTCGCACACGAGCGACACGTCGGCCAGGAACTGCATGTCCACCCGCACCTGGCCGTCGCCCCCGCAGGCCTCGCAGCGTCCGCCCGGCACGTTGAACGAGAAGTGGCTCGACGGAAGACCGCGGCTCTTCGCGTCCGGGGTGGCCGCGAAAAGCTCCCGGATGCCGTCGAAGGCCTTCAGGTAGGTCACGGGGTTCGAGCGTGGGCTGCGGCCGATCGGCGACTGGTCGACGACCTCGACCTCCTCGACGAACTCCGCGCCCTCGAGCACGCCCCCACCCGGAAGCTCTCCCTTCACCGCCCGCCGCGCCAGACCCGCGCAGACCACGTCGTGGACGAGGGTGGACTTGCCAGATCCCGAGACCCCAGTCACCGCCGTGAACGCCCCCAACGGGATCCGCACGTCCAGGCCCTTCAGGTTGTGCAGGCGGGCCCCCCGCACGCGGAGGGCAAGTCCATTGCCGCGCCGCCGCTGGGGGGGCACGCCGATCCGCAGGTCGCCCCGCAGATATTTGCCGGTGAGGCTCCGCGCATCGTCGAGGAGAGCGGGATAGGTGCCCTGGAAGACCACCCGCCCGCCCTGCTCCCCCGCCCCGGGGCCGAGGTCGATCACGTAGTCGGCGGCCCGCATGATCGCGGAGTCGTGCTCCACCACGAGGACCGTGTTCCCCTGGTCGCGCAGGGCTTCCAGGATCCGGATCAAGCGGTCGGTGTCCCGCGGGTGGAGTCCGACCGACGGCTCGTCGAGCACGTAGAGGGTGCCCACGAGGCCGGCCCCAAGCGCCGTGGCCAGGGCGATCCGCTGGGACTCCCCGCCGGAAAGGGTGCCGGAAGGCCGGTCCAGGGTGAGGTATTCGAGCCCGACCTCGGAGAGGTAGGACAGCCGCCGCGTGACCTCACCCAGCACGCGTCCGGCCACGGCCCGCTCCGGCTCCGAGAGAACGAGGTCGGCCAGGAACGCGCGGGCCTCGCGCACCGACAACGCCGAGACCTCGTCGATGCGGAGCCCACCCACCCGCACCCGCAGCGCGTCCTCGCGCAGGCGAGCGCCGCGGCAGGCCGGACACCCCTGGTAGCCGCGGTAGCGGGAGAGGAAGACCCGGACCTGCACCTTGTACTTCTTCCCTTCCAGCCAGCGGAAGAAGCCCAGGATGCCCGGGAAGTCGTCGTCGCCCTCGAGCACGAGGCGCCGCTGCGTCTCGTCCAGGGCCGACCACGGCTCGCTCCAGGGGATGCCCCGACGCCGGGCGAAACGCCGGAGGTCGTCCTGGAGGCGGCGGTAGTGCGGCTTGCTCCAGGGCTCGATCGCCCCTTCGGCCAGGCTCTTGCTCTTGTCCGGGACCACGAGGTCCAGGTCGACCTCGATCAGGTTGCCGAAGCCGTGGCAGGTCGGGCAGGCGCCGTAGGGGTTGTTGAAGGAGAAGAGCCGCGGCTGGGGCTCGAGGAACGTGCGCCCGCACCCCGTGCACTGGAATCGCTCCGAGAAGCGCCGCCGCTCTCCGCCCACCACCTGCACCTCGGCGTGCCCGGCCCCCTCGGCCAAAGCGGTCTCGAGGGAGTCGACCAGGCGGGAGCGAGCATCCTTCGCCACCACCAGGCGGTCCACCACCACGACGGTCGGGTCGGGAAGCGGCTCGCCGCCCTCGTCCCCCAGATCCGCGAACTCCACCGCCGCCTCGGCCCGCAGCAAGCGTGTGAAACCGCGGCGCTGCAGGCGGTCGAGGAAGTCCCCCCGGGGGGTCCCCCCGGTCCGAAGAGCGAAGCCCACCAGGAGCCGCGTCCCCTCGGGCAGGGCCAGGAGCTGGTCCGCCGCCGAGCCGGCGGAGTCGCGCTCCACATCCCGATCGCAGGCGTCGCAGTGGGTCCGTCCCACCCGCGCGAACAACAGCCGAAGGTAATCGTGGATCTCGGTGGCGGTGGCTACCGTCGAGCGGGGGTTGCGGGAGGTGCTGCGCTGCTTGATCGCGATCGCGGGGCAGACCCCGTCGAGGCTGTCCACCGCGGGCTTCTCCATCCGCTCCAGGAACTGCCGGGCGTAGGCGGACAGGCTCTCGACGTAGCGCCGCTGCCCCTCGGCGTAGAGGGTGTCAAAGGCCAGGCTGCTCTTGCCGGAGCCGGAGACCCCCGTCACCACCACCAGCTTGCGGGTGGGGACGGAGACGTCGATCCCCTTCAGGTTGTGGACGCGGACGCCGCGGGCCGTGATGAAGGCGGGCATGGAGTGGTGTCACGCCTTTCCGCGGGCGCGACAATCCCCCATCGTAGCACGGGGAACCGGGCTACTTGTCGTCGAAGGCGGACGAGATCTTCTCCCGCCCCTTGGCGGGGGTGGCGCTCGGCGTGGGCGCCTCGGCCATCCTCGCCTTGAGGGCGAGAAGCGCTGCGTCGACCTCGGTCTTCTGGCTGATCGCACCGAGCTGGCGGTCCAGCTCCTCCCCCTCCGAGACCGCGATCGTGTCCATGGCCGAGAGCCGGTCCGCCTGCTCCTGGATCGAGCCCGCCGTCTTGTCGAAGACGGACACCGCCCCGTCGATGTTATACTCGTCGGTGATCGACTGCATCCGGCGCTGGGCCTCGTTCATCTGGTGAACGGCCTTCAGCTCACCGAGCTGGCGGATCTTGCCCTGGACCCGCTCCTCCTCGACCTTCAGCTTGCCCCGGGCGTTGTCGGCCCGGACCTTCGACGCCTTGAAGGTCTGCTCGGCGCGCTCGCGGGTTCCCTTGGCCTCGACCTGCAGCTGCAAGGCCCGCCGGGCCAGCTTCTCGTTCCCCTGACGGAGCGCCTCCTCGGCCTGGCGATCCAGGTTCTTCACCCGGGCATTCTGGGCCTCCAGGTCCCGCTTGGCCTTGGTCTCGAAGGCGATCGTGGTGGCGGTGGCCTCCCGCAGGGCCCGGAGGTTGTCCAGCATCTCCCGGACCGACTGCTCGAGCATGGAGAGCGGCACCTGGGCCTCGGCCTCGCCCAGGATGGCGTTGAAGATCGCCTTGAAGAAGCGTCCGATGCGCGTGAACATTCGGGCCTCCGCGGAGAGCCGCGAGGATAGCACGCCTTCCTAGGGCCGCGTGCTCGAAGCCAGCTTGCGCTCGGATTCCCGCTGCACCACGTACTTCTGGGGGTCGCGGAGCAGCAGGTCCGCCCGGGGGATGAGCTCCAGGGCCTTCCGGACCTGGGGGTCCCAGGCGAGGCTGCGCTTCCGGGCCTCCCCCTCCCCGAAGACCTGGCGCACCACCTCTTCCTCGATCTGGCGCGACACCGTCTCGCGGTTCGCCGCCAGGTCCTCCGGGGTGTACCGCACCTTCTGCTCGTCGAGGTAGTTGCGGAAGTCGGCCAGCAACTTGTCGTCCACCCTGAAGTCCCGGCCCACCACCTTCATCCGGGCCGACCGCGCCGTGGAGCGAGAGCCCGTTCCCGCGATCTGCGCGGTTCCCTGGCCCTCGGCCGCTTCGTAGCCACGGGCGAAGTTCACGAAGGCCTGGCGGCCCACGAGGTGGGCCACGAACTTGCCGGGGGCCTCCGGGTCCACGCAGTAGTCGGGGGTGATACCGTCGCCGCCGTAGACCCTGCGGCCGACGTCGGTGAGCTTCATGTCGCTCGTCCCCTGCTCGCAGGGCTTGCGGTCCCGGGGGGCGTAGTACTCCTCGAGGGCCGTGGACGCGTAATCGCGCTGAATGGAGCGCCCCGAAGGCGTGTAGTAGCGGGCGGTCGTGAGGGCCAGGGCGTAGCCGCGCACGTTCCGGAGGGGCATGATCGTCTGCACCAGCCCCTTGCCGAAGGTGGTCTCGCCCACGATCAGCGCCCGGTCGTGGTCCTGCAGCGCCCCCGCCACGATCTCGGAGGCGCTGGCGCTGTGCCGCGAGGTCAGGACCACGAGAGGAACGTTCACGAAGGGGCTCTCCGTCTCCGTGATGTAGTTAGACTCGTCCCGCTTCGTGCGCCCGCGCGTGAAGACCACGAGCTGGCCCTTCTTGAGGAAGAGGTTCGAGACCGCGAAGGCCTGGTCGAGGAGCCCCCCCGGGTTGTCCCGGATGTCCAGGACGATCGCGCTGGCCCCGCTCTTCTGCAGGCTCTTGAGCGCCTTCTCGAGCTCCCGCTCGCAGCCCTCGCCCTCGCCGGGCCGGCAGGCCGTGGTCTCGTTGAAGTCGGTCAGGCGCAGGTACCCGACGCTCCGGCTGGCCATGAAGAAGTAGGGGACCGAGTGCAGGGGGATCGAGTCGCGGATCACCGTGAACTCGAGAGGCGCCTCGTAGCCCTGGCGCACGATCGTGATGCGGACGGGCGTCCCCTTGGGGCCGCGCAGGCGCTTCACCGCGTCGTCGATGCTCATCCCGCGGGCGTCCTGGTCCTCGATCTTGCTGATCACGTCACCCGCGCGGATGCCCAGGCGGTGGGCGGGCGTCCCCTCGAAGGGCGCCACCACCGTGATGTTCCCGTCCACCGCCTGCACGGTGATCCCGAGGCCGTAGTAGGAGCCCTTCTGCCGCTCCTGCAGGTTCGTGTACTCCTTGGCCTCGAAGAAGTTCGAGTGCGGGTCGAGGGTCCGCAGCAGCTCACGGATGGAGGCGGAGACGAGGCGGTCGCTCTTGACGTCGTCCACGTACTCCTGCTCCACCGCTCCCACGATGGCGGTGTAGAGGCGCAGGTGATCGGACAGGCGACTGCCTCCCGCGAGCACCCGGCCGCCCAGGAAACCGCCGGCGAGAGTCGAGACCGCGACCACCGTCACCGAGAGCGTGCCCAGCCGCGTTGTGTTGTTCATCGACCCCCCACCCTATCCCTCCCCACGTCGGGGGAGGGGACGGCTGCTGTTCGTCCGGCTCAGCACCCTCCGCGATAGTAACAGGTTCAGGAGACCCCTCCAACGTCGGCGCCGGGCCGCGTGCGACGGCGAACCACCAGGAGGACCACCAGCGTGACCGTCGCCGTCACCGCTAGCACCAGGGGCAGCCGCTCCGCGGTCCAACCGTCCACCGCATGCAGCATGGCGAGGGCCTCCGCGCCGAAGATCATGCCCATGCCGCCCCAGAACCAGTAGCGCGCCCCGCGTGCGAGCAGGAGGGTCACCAGGAACCGACCGAACGGGAAGCCGAAGACCCCGGAGGCGAGGACGAAGACCTTGAACGGCACGGGTGGAGGGAAGATCGCGGGGACGGCCAGGGCCAGGATCCCCCAGCGGCGATAAGCTTCGCGGGTGCGGGCCGTCCGCTCGCGACCGAAGCGGCGCTCGAGCAGCGCCTCCCCGCCGCGGCGACCGAGGAACCACAGGACCGAGCACCCCGCCACCGAGCCGAGGGTGGTGAGGGTGATGGGCAGCCAGGCCATGGTCGGGTCGGCGAGAGCGGCGCTCACGACCAGGATGTCGTTGATCTCCGGAAGGCTCAGGAAGGAGGAATCGAGGAAGGCGACCGCCACCAGGCCCAGGGGGCCGAGCTGAGGGATCAGGACCCCCTGGATCCACGACAGCACGCGGTACACACGTCTAGTCTACTGCGAGCGCGGTCTGCCCGCCTGAGCGGCCGCTTTCAGAACCGGACGTGGACGCCGACGGTGGCGCTGAAGCCCGAGAGGTCGATCTCGTTCTCCAAGCCAGGCCCGTTGGGAGCGAAATCGTCTCCCATCCTCGCCTTCGCGTGCTGGTAGCGGCCCTCGGCCACCACCGCGAAGTCGTGGGTCACCCGAAAGCGCAGACCGCCCGTCACGTGGAAGCCGGCCTTCCAGCCGTCGGACCGGAACGAGTCGGCCACGATCGGATTGGCGGGATCCCCGAAGTCGATGAAGTCGCCGTCCTCGCGCCAGCGCCAGTAGAAGAGGTCGGCTCCCACCCCCAGGTAGGGCGCTACCGCCACCCGCCGGCCGGTGGGCACGAATCGAATCGTGGCCCCGAGGGGGACGATCGAGAGCTTGAGGGTCTGACGGATCTCGCCGCCGTCCGGATGCGTATACTCCCGGTACGACGTGTCATGCATCCGATCGAAGCCGTCGAGGCTGAAGCCCAGCTCCACGTTGTCCGTGAGCACCGTGCTGTACTCGATCCCGCCGGTCACGCCGCGGAAGTCCTTCTTGGGATCGACGAAAAAGAGCGTGGCCGCATCGTCGAAGAGGTTGCTATGGGCCTGGGGAAAGAACGCCCCGATGCGGAGGTCGAGCCCCCCAGCGTGAGAGGGCGCCGCCGCCGCGAGCACGCCCCGATGCGGAGGTCGAGCCCCCCAGCGTGAGAGGGCGCCGCCGCCGCGAGCAGGGCCGTAGCCAGGGCCAGAGTCACGAACGCCGTCGCTCGTCGCACAAGTCTCCTTTCGCGGCTCTTTCAGAGCGTCCGCCGCTCGGACAGCCCCAGGAGCAGGAACGGTGCCACGCGGCGCACCTCCGATCTCGTTGCAGGACCGAGGCCTGCGACCGGCGGAAGGCCCCGGGTGTCCTCTGTAGGAGACGGGAAGGACGGTACGTCGGGGTGAACCCTTCAGTTCACCGCGTTGTAGTAGTTCACCCGCCCGTGCCGCCAATAGGTGCCCGTCCCCGGGATCGGGTCGGCCGTCGATTCGATCTTACTGCGCACGCAGCTGTTGGTCGTGCATTGGCCGCGCGCCCAGACAAGGGCGGCGAGCCCGGCCACGTGCGGCGTGGCCATGGACGTGCCCGACAGCGCGTCGTAACCCGGCAGGTACCCGTACCAGTAGCACAGGAAGCACCAGTCCCACTGGTCCTGCAGGGTGGAGAGGATGTTCACGCCGGGCGCGGCGACATCCACCCAGCTCCCATAGTTCGAGAAGGACGCCTTCGCGTCGTTCTCGTCGGTGGCGGCGACCGCGATGCAATTCGTGTAGGCCGCCGGATAGGTGGGCGCGGCCGTGCCCGCGTTGCCCGCGGCGCAGGCCAGCACCGCTCCCCTGTTCCAGGCGTAGTTCACGGCTCGTTCCAGGGTCTTGTAGGGGGAGGAGGTGCCGAGGCTGAGGTTGATGACCTTGGCGCCATTGTCCGCGGCCCAGCGGATGCCCGAGGCGACGGCCGAGAGCGAGCCGGAGCCCGAGTAATCCAGCACCTTCACCCCCATCAGCTGGACGGCCCAGTTCGCGCCGGCCACGCCGGTCGCGTTGTCGGTGCAGGCTCCGATGGTGCCGGAGACGTGCGTCCCGTGGCCGTTGTCGTCGTTCCCCGTCTCGCCGAAGACGAAGCTTTTGACGATGGGTGACTGGCAGGAAACGATGTCCTCGTGACCCGTGTAGTCCGGGAAGAGATTGGTCGGGTCGCCGACATCGATGCCCGTGTCCACGACCGCCACCCGCACCGACGGGCTCCCGGTCGTCACGTCCCACGCCGCATAGGCATTCACCTTGGCCCAGGCCCACTGGGTGTCGCAGCTGCCGCTCGAGGTCGTGTAGCAGGTCGAGTCATCGTAGGGGTCGTTCGGGTTGGGGAAGGCGTAGATGTAGCCGTTGGGCTCCGCGAACTCCACGTGAGGGTTCTTCGACAGGGCCTGGACCGTACGCTTCACCAATCCCGGCCGCACCTTCAGGACATGGACCCCGAGACCGTCGAGCACGGCGTGCACCCGCGCGCCCACGCCGCGCGCCTCCTCGTTCACGTCGGCGCCGGCCTTGAAGCTCACCAGCACTTCGTCGGGGACGTGGTCGGCGGGGGCCGCTGCGCGTGGCGTGGCCGCCTGCGACGGTGCAGCGAGGACCAAGGCCGCGAGGGACCCGCCCAGGACGGGGAATAGCCGGTTCATTTCGGTGCCTCCCTCTCACAGACGGTGAGACCGGTAAAGCCGATGGACCTTTCTCTCCGCTCCGCGGCGTCTTCGGCTTGGGAGCCGCCCCGGCCGGCGGATGGCGAAAACTCGCGCGCAGAGGCTACGCTCCCGAGCGCCGGCGCGTCAAGAACGTAGCTGACCCCTGTGATCCAGCTCACGTCGGCCAGCGGTCAACACGGGCAAGCCGGCGGGGGTCTCGGAGGTGAGTTGGAGGCGGCGTCCGGATTCGAACCGGAGAGTAGAGGTTTTGCAGTCGTGTCCGCGCCCTCGGACCAAACCGACGAATCACCGGACCATCCCAACAGATCAGCAACTTACCCGAGTCTGGGCGAGGAGTCCGACCGCGGATTTGTGGTCTCGCCGCGGGTGGTTCGAGTCAAGCATGAGTCAAGCAGGGAAGACCACGAAAGGCGAGGGTCCGAAAAACCTCCGTCCGCCGGGGCAGGCGACGCGACCGACGACCAGGAGGGGCGAGTCGTGGTGCACGTGCCGATCAAGCCCGGCATCACCTGGAACGTGATCGAGGAGCTTCGTCCCGGGCTGTGGACGTTGCGCGAGTACAGCGGCACCACCGTCGAGCGGATGCCGGGCGAGGTCGTCGTGGTCCTGGAGGAGCGGGCCGGTCCCAAGGGTCAGTTGGCAGGGAGCCTGTACGAGCGACGGCTGATCGTCGTGTACGTCCGTGAAGTAGAGTGGGTCCTCGGCCGCCGACCTGGGCAACCCGAGGGCGCGCGAAGCAGGGCGGGCGCGAAGTGTGAGCCTGGCAAATGGATCGTGGCTACGGCTCAGGACCGGGCCGTGAAGTGGGCGGAAGGGCTAGTCGGTCGGAAGCTCGTCCCCTCCCGCTGGGCAGAAGTCGGCATCACGCCTTGAACGGAACGCGCACTTGACGAAGGCCGTCGTCATCGACGAGCTGCGGCGCGTCGCCGAGATGCTCGACTCCAAGTGCCTCAGTCGGAGCATGTTCACGCGCCGCGCCACCATCAGCAGCGCGGCGGTGGAGGCGACCTTCGGCTCGTGGAACGAGGCCATCGTCGCGGCCAGGCTCACGCCCCTGCCGCAGGGCGGCCTCCCGAGGTCGCATCAGCGGCGGCTGGAGAGGCTCTCGGGTCGCCCGATCAGCGGGGCGACGCAGACGGCCTGCGCTGAGATCACAGCAAGTCAGGAATGGTCTCTTCGTTATCATCGTGATCGGCGTAGTGGTTGCAACCACCACTGGGGAGGATCAAGTAAGACACAACCAATGCCAGAAACAGGTACACAAGAGCCCGCATCAGTTGCTTCCCGGACAGCGTACCGTCTTCCTCAAAGCCAAGCCTCCGCCTAATCTCTAGCTGATACTGATAGTGAAACAGCGGAGCCTTAGCGTCAGTGGCCCCGCTCCCTTCACGTCCCGTCAGACACCATTGGAATAAGAGGAGAATGGCAATGGAGATGATGATGTTTCTAGCGACCTCGAACACCGGCCTATCCTTTCGGCGTCCAACAAGAGTACCGCGAGGGTCCGTCACATGCGGATGCTAGTAGGATCAGCCTACCTCTTCGATCCAAGCCCCACAGGCGGCACCACAGTCGTGGCGGTGACGCTGCCGCACCAGGGCGTCAGCCACCTGAAACGCAGCAGTCGGTGAGTCATAGGCGGTTGGATCGTTGAACCTCGCCCCATCCGAGCTGGCGAGCAGAACCGTAAACTGGCCTCCGGCGTTCAACACTGTTGCCGTGACGACAACCTGGTCGCGACCTGTGCAATGCTGCCTAACAGCCCATGGCGAAACCCATTTTCAGGCTGCCCTGCAGATGGGCTCGCAGTCGAATGGCCGGAGCGGGTTCGAGTGGAGATCGGCCTTGAGGCTGTCCAGGACGGCGCGCACTGAGTTCGTGAGGCGCGCAAGCGAGCCGAGAAGGGCTTGCAGAGCCCCCTGGAGTCGCCTGGGGGTCCCGACTCCGATCGAAGTGCGCATCACCAGGCCCAGGTTGAAGCCGGCGGCGTGAATCAGCAGGCGTTTCAGGATGTTCGTGTGACCGCGGAGGTGGGTGCGTCGCATGCCCCCAGTTTCGTACAAGTGCGCGAAAGGGCGCTCGATCAGCTCGCCTCGTATCCGGTGTAGCCGCTTGCCTCGCTCACCACGGATGCGCCGGCGATTGGCGTACACCGCTTGCTGAGCATCGAGGTCGCCCTTCCACTTGCGTCGTCCCCGGTCCGGCTCCGACACGTACGAACGCAGCCCCTGCTCCTCGAGCGCGACCAGGGTCCGATCGCTGTGGTAGCCCTTGTCCGCCACGACTTCCGAGAGGCCTTCGGAGTGAAGCTCGTCGCCTTCCGCCTTCTCCGTCACCGCGTCGAGCTGCTCCTCCGCCTTTTCCAGCGTCTTGCCGATCGTGCCCGTGTCGCCTTCGTCCGCAGCTTGGACCGTCACTGCCACAATCGCACCCGTGTCCACGTCCACCGCGTGCTCTGCCTTGTGGGCCAGGTGCGTCCGCCCGTCCTTCATCTTCGTGATCTTCGCGTCAGGGTCCGAAGGGCTTGTCCAGTCGTCGTTGGAAGCCTTCTTCTTCCGCCGCCGGTCCAGTCTCGCCAGCGCTTCCCGTGTTGGTGTCTTGATCCCCGACGCTTTCGCCAAGCCCTTCAGGAACTCCTCGTAGCTCGCTCCCGTGTCCCGTCTCACGATGCTCCGCATCGCCGCGTTCGCCTCCAGCGTCGTCGCATCGATCCCGATCGTCTTGCCCACCAGCAGATCCTCTTTGGCCAGCCGCTCCAGCACCCACGTGAACACCCGCTGGTGCGTCTCCACGTCGATCAGCCGACGTGTCCGCGAAATCGTCGAGTGATCGGGCGCCCCCTCGTCAAGTTCCAAGCCGAGGAAGCTCCGAATCGCCAGAGAGTCCGCCGCGCGCCACGCCATCCCGCGCTCCGAGCCCAGCCCCTCGAAGTACCCCAGCAGCATCAGCCGGAAGTACCGCCCGGGTACCAGACTTGGCCGACCCATCTTCGCAGCGTAGAACCGGCGGCACGCGGCCTCCACGAACGAGTCGAAGCTGTTCGCAGCCAGAACCCGATTCAACCGCTGATAGAAAGGATGGCCAGGACTCTTCGGCAGGTCGCTCGTCGCAACCCACATCGTGTCCTGCGGTCGCTTCCTTCTCTTTCCCATGGCCATGCCGGCAAACTACACTACGTACCATCCAAGGCGGGTCCGTTACGGACTTTCACCACGGGCTGCTAACCCATCCCATCGAAGCCTCCTCAGCAATAAGAGGGAAAGGGGGCTGTAGCCGGCCGGCTCAATACCTTGGGACGTCCAAGTCACTAGAATCCCCCGAGGCGTGAACGAGTCGACCGGCTGGGAGAGAATACCCCGACCCGTCAACAACGACCGAGCAGCAGGCCCAGCACGAGACCTACGAGGAGAAAGGTGTACTCCCTCAGCGGAGGGAGGAGCCAGTTCCCCGGCACCGTCAGCTTGGGCTTGCCCGTGGTGGGATTGATGACCGGCGCTCTGCCGAACCACATGTGAGTCTTCCTCCTGGACCCAACAGCGTAGGGCGAGGGGCGGACAGTGCAGGTCCGGCTCCGAGGTCGGGCGCCGCGAAGCTCTCCGTGCTCCACCAGGCGGCGAAGGGGGTGGCCAGAAAGGTGGTCCCGATGCCCACCGCCACCGCGAAGAAGGCGAGGCGGTCGTGACTTCGAGCCAAGCAATGAGTCAAGCAGCGGGTGCGGGGACGTTTTGGATCGTCCCCGCGCTCGTGCTCAACCTGCTGACGCTGAACGGGATGAAGTTGGAGGCGGCGTCCGGATTCGAACCGGAGAGTAGAGGTTTTGCAGAAGACGACAGGGCCTCCGACCAAGTCGACCACCTTCGACCAACCCGACGCGGGCCTCGCCAGAACAAGAGCTTGGGCGCATCCTACCCCACGACGACTCGGGCCGCGTCGAAGCCGTCGCGTTTGGTCTGGGGCAAGAACGGGGCAAGGTACGCGTGCTGTGCGCCGGACCGAGGAAACCCGGCGCGAGCTGGAGCTGGCCGAGCGCCTCGGGCGCCGTCGAGCGCTGAAGGGCGGACTACGCCACGACGGGCCGGTCGGAAAGGTCCATCCGTCGCAGGAGGTCGTCGAAGCGCGGGTCGTCCCGCAGCGAGTCGAAGATCGGCTCGACCTTGAGATAGACGAGCAGCCCCGAGCGCTCCTCGTATGCCTTGTCGAGCAGGTCGAAGACGCGATCCTTGTCTCCCAGGCCGATGAGGGGATAGGCCAGGTACAGCGTGGGGATCCCTCCTTCTGACGACAGGCCGTCCAGCTCGTCGAGCGTGCGCCTCGCCTGGGCCCTCTCGCCGGAGAGCGCGTAGACGTAGCCGATCACTGAGATCATCGCCGGCCGGCGGCCGGCGATGACGATGGCGCGCTGCAGCTCGCCGACGGCTTCGGGAAACATCGATCGCTGGACGTATACGAACGCCAAGTTGAAACGCGCCTCCGCGAAGTCGGGATCCAACTCGAGCGTCTTCAAGTGCTGCTCGAGCGCCCGGTCATAGCGCCGGGCGAAGTGGAACGCGCGCCCGAGGGCGGTGCTGATGATGAGAGAGAGTGGATCCAGCTCATGGGCCCGCTCCATCCTCGCGATGGCTTCGTCGGCGCGTCCCATCGCCGACAGATAGAGGCCGTAGAAGTGGTGGGCCGAGGCATGGCCGGGGTTGAGCTCGATGGCGCGCCGGAACTCGCTCTCCGCCTCCGTCCAGTCCCAGTCCAGCCGGAACTTCACCAGGGCCAGCGAGGTGTGGGCCTCGGCCAGGTCCGGGTCGATCTCGAGGGCCCTCACGGCCGCCGCCCGGGCGCGGGCCAGGGCCTCGCGCGGCGGAAGCATGGCGTAGCCGGCCGAGCCGAGCAGCGTGTAGCAGTCGGCCAGGCCGGCGTGCGCGAGCGCGTACTCGGGATCTCGCTCGACTGCCCGCTCGAACTGCTGCAGCGCCTTCCGGAGGCCGTCCTCGGTGCGCGTGTTCCAGTGGTGACGGCCCCTCAGGTAGGCGTCGTAAGCCTCGTGGTCATCGGTGTATCGCTGGTGCAGGCGCCGCTTCTCTTCGGCCGTGAGGCTGGAGACGAGGGCGGCCGCCAGGCGGGTCGAGATCGAATCCTCGACGGAGAAGATGTCGGTGAGGCTCTCGTCGAAGCACTGGCCCCAGACCGGGGCCCCGGCATCCACGCTGACGAGCTGGACCGTGACCCGGATGCGGCCGGCCGCCCGCTGGATGGAGCCTTCGAGGACCATGTCGACGCCGAGCCTGCGGCCGGCGGAGACGGGATCGGTGCCCTGGCCGACGTACGGGCGGACCGCACTCGTGGGCCGGACCACGATCTGCCGGATGTTGCCCAGCCGCGTGATCAGCGCGTCGGCCAGGCCCAGGCCCAGGTATTCGTCGACCTCCCGGCCGAGCGCAGCGAAGGGTAGCACCGCCAGCGAGCGCGCTGGAGGGCCCGGCCGCGCGGGCGGCGGCCACGCCGGGCGCGTCTCGCGCACCTCGGCCACGAACTGGTACCCGCGCCGGGGGACGGTCGCGATGTAGCGGTGCTCGTGCGGGCCGTCGCCGAGCAGCTTGCGCAGGGTGAAGACGCTCTGGGTGAGGTTGGCCTCCTCCACGACCACGTCAGCCCAGACGAGTCGCATCAGCTCGTCCTTCTCGACCACACGCCCGCGGTTCGCGACGAGGACAACCAGCATGTCGAAGACCCGGGGCGTGAGCGCCAGCGGGCGGCCCTCCCGCAGCAGCAGCCGCTTCGTGGGATCGAGCCGGAACGGGCCGAAGTCGTACAACACGTGAGCCGCCAAGGTCTTTCCGGTGGCCGGCAGATTTGACATTTTTTGAGGAACGCTTTGAGGACTTATCGCGGGCGCCGGTCTATGTTCTTCGCGCAAGGACCTGACCGACCAGAAACGAGAGCCGGCCCATTCTAGCGCCCCTTGCCCGCGCCAGGGGCCGGCGGAGAGGACATGACCATGAGCATCGCTCTGCAGACACCCGGCGTCCACCACATTGCCTTGCGTTCTAGCGACCTCGAGCGGTCCCGGAGGTTCTACGCGGAGGCGCTTGGACTGCCTCTGGCCCTGCAGCTCCCGAACCTCTTGATCTTTCTCGCCGGCTCGACCGCCGTCGCCGTGCGGGGACCCGAGGCGAGCACACCCAAGGGTGACCGGTTCAGCCCCTTCCGTGTCGGTCTCGACCACGTGGCTCTCGCCTGCTCCCACGAGGAGGAGCTCGAGCGAGTGGCCGGGGCCCTTGCGAGGGCGGACGTGCCGAGCACGGGCGTCAGGACGGACGAGGTCCTCGGCAAGCGCTACGTGGCCTTCAAGGACCCCGACGGCATCGCCTGGGAGCTCTACATGGCGGCCAACCCGGCGGTCCAGGCGGTCGAGAGCTACCTCGACGCGCTACGTCGCAAGGACCTGAGCAGGGTCCCCTTCGCGCCCAGCGTGAGCTTCGAGAGCCCGCTGTCGCCGCGGGTCGTGGGCGTCAAACCCGTGAGCGAGTTCCTGACCGGGATGTTCCCCGTCATCAAGGACGTCCGCGTCCGCCAGCACATCGTGGAGAACGAGTACGTGGCCACCCGCTTCGACCTCGACACGACCTTCGGCGTCATCCCGGTCTTCGACTGCTTCCGCGTCGCGAACGGGCTCATCCAGGAGGTGCGGCCCTTCTACGACCCGCGGCCGATCACGAACTCTACCAGTTCTGGCTGAACTTTGCGGGCTCCCCCGCTGCGACCTGTGGCAAGCGCGGCCTGGCCTCGCTGGCGGGTCTTGACCAAATAGATCACCCGGTAGTCCCCTACCCGGATGCGGAGCAAGCCCTCGCTGCTCCCCTGAAGCGGCTTGACGCCTGCCGGATGCGGCTCGTCGGCCAGCGCGTCGATTCGGTCGCGGATCCGCCGCTGATCGGGACGCGCGATCTTGCGGAGCGCCCGCTCGGCGGCTGGGCGCAACTCGACCCGGTAGCGCCGCGGCGCTACAGGCCGAGATCCGCCTTGACCTTCTCCCAAGGCACGTTGGGGCCAGGCTCGGCGAGAGCTTCGCGGGCGGCCCGGAGGTCGGCCTCGTCTTCGAGGCGCTCCAGGGCTTCGAGGTCTTCAAGCGGCACGATCGCAGCTACGTCCTTGCCACGGTGCTGGACGATCAGCCGCTGCCCGCGCGAGGCGCGCCGCAGCGCCTTCGGAACGTTGCTCACGGCGATTCGGGAACTCACAACACATTATCCTAACATGACGTTGTCCGATTGCAGTGGGGGCGTCAGGGCGCCCCTCTTGCCGCTGATGCTCACGCCGCCGCACGGTAAGCGCTCAGGACCTCCCCCGAAGTGACGCAGCAAGCCTTTCTATCTCCGAGACGACGCGGTCAAGTTCATCGGCCAAGTGGCCAGCGCCAGCCTGCCCAAGCACCGACGCCAGGGTCCGGTAGTACCACAGGGTGCCGTCCCGGCCACCGTTGAAGCGTTCCCAGAGAGGCTCACCGAGCACACGGTAGTCTGCCAGGATGGCGCGGGCGTTGTGCACCTTGTCGGCTGCGGACACGCGGAGTACCTCCGGGGAAGCAGAGCGGAGGTGGGCGATGTACCTCTCTTTCCGCTCTCGCCAAGGCGGCTTCGGAATTGCCTCGGCGTCCGTGCAGCCGTCCACGATATGGGCGACATGGTCACCGAAACGGCGACGAATCTCCTCCAGCCTGCCACGGCCTCCCTGGTCTTCCACAGCGTCGTGCAGGAGAGCAGCGACTGCCTCGTCCTCGCCCCCACCGTCCTCCAGGACCAGGGAGCAGACCGCGAGCAAATGGCTGACATACGGGATGGCCGTGCCTTTGCGGAGCTGCGTCCTGTGCACGTCGGCCGCGTAACGCAGGGCATCGCTGAACCGATCCGTTAGGGCTGGAGTCTCGGCAACCTGGCTTGGCATGCCCAATTCTCTCCTGGGGCTGCACCGAGGCTTGCTGAACGGCGACGGCACAGGGGTCAGGGGAGCCGGGGGGCCTCGGGCAGGTGGAGCGCCGCCTCCTTCGCCTCGGCTTCTATCGTCGCTACCTCCAACTGGCGGAGGGCTTTGGGAGGGAACGAGAGCTGAGATTGGAGGCGGCGTCCGGATTCGAACCGGAGAGTAGAGGTTTTGCAGACCTCCGCCTTAACCACTTGGCTACGCCGCCCGTGATTCCCGACTATAGGAGACTCGGCGGCGGCGATCAAGGTGCTGTTTCGGCCCGCGCGGATGGCGGGCATCCGGGGGGTTGACGCACGGCGCGGGTCTTGGATAGGATGATTCTCGTCGGTCGGGGCGGGAATAGCTCAGTGGTAGAGTGCGACCTTGCCAAGGTCGAAGTCGCGGGTTCGAATCCCGTTTCCCGCTCCATAGACCGCGATCCCGAAGTTGCTCTTCGCGTTGGCGCTGGGGTAACGCCGGGGTAACCGTTCCGAACTGATCGAGCCGCGCACGCCGCGAGCAGCAGGCGAAACAGCCCGCCATTCTGCGCACATCTCGTCTCGAGAAGAACGGTCGCTCACTGGCCAAATTGAGCGCCTGATCCGCGCGGTCCTCATCGTTCACGTTCCAAGTCACGCACGCGCGCGAGCGGCAGTCGAGAGATCGTCGGCGCCGCACGCTCTACCAGGAGCGAGAGCGCGCGCCGGATCGCGGCGACGTCCTCGCCGCCGCGGGCGAGCGCGCTCCTGAGCTTCTCGACGCTGAAGCGCCCCTCGGTAGGCACGATCCGCGGCTGCCCCAGGAGAAACGCGCTCACGTTCACGCGCGCGGCCTCTTTCGCCACCTCCCGGTCCGGCACGACGCGCAGCATGGAGGCGTACTCCTGGGCGTAGCACCTCTGCAGCTCGGCCGACTGCGCGATGTCCTCGCGGCTCAGCGCGCGGGTGCGACGTTCGGTTTGGTGGTCAAGCCCGTCGGTCGGCGCGGCGCTGAGGGCGCGCTCTTCCTGATATTCACCTTCTCCTCCGTCGCGGCCGGCTTCACGTCCGCCGTCGCGGCAGAGCGGTAGCTGGCCACGTAGCCGGCCAGGAAGCCCCCGAGTAGCATCGCCAGAAGCGAGACGACCATCCGCCAGCGCTCGCGACGCCGCGTCTCGTTCCAGCGCCGCGCGTCCGCCTCGGCCAGCCGAGCCGGCATCTGCAACGCGTGGTCGTTCAAGAACCGGGCAATCCTCTCCACTTCCTCGGCCAGCTTCAAGACCCGCTGCTCGGCTCGTGCCAGCTCGTCCCGCATCGCGTTGTCCAGGTACTCGGTCCGGGCCCTGAGCGCGGCCTCGCGCGGGGCCAGAAGCTCCTCGAGCCGCTCTTCCCTGCCCTTCAACTCCTCGGCCGAACGCGTCAATTCCTCGATCAGCGTCCGGGCCTCGGCGGTCGCTTCTAAGAGAGCGACCGGTCCCGCGTGGGAGCGAGGCCAGCAGGGCCGAGCGACTCCCCGGGATTGTTTCAGCGCGTTCCAGCGGACGGCTACGCGTATTACGGGGCGGGGTACGCCTCACAGATGGGCCGGCCGCCCGGACTCAGTGATCGTCGTCGTCCTCCCGCTGGAGCTGCCCGCGGATCTCGCCGGCGGGCCTCAGCGGCTGCTGTCCTCGCGCACCTGCCCGCGGATCTCTCCGCTCGGATGCTTGTTGGTGTGCACGTTGGCATAGGTCTGGCCCGCGCGGATGGCCGCGATCAGCTCCGACAGCTCCCCCGGCGCGATGCCCTGCGCCACGGGCCCGATCACGTCGGCGGCGGTGAAGCTACCGCTGAAGCTGCCGGAGCCGGGTGTGCAAGGCGGCGTGGTGGGGCCGCCGCAGAAGAACACCGAGACTCCGCCGCTGACGTCCTTCTGGCCCAGGTGGATGTGGGCGGCGGTGGTCACGGTGCCCTCCAGCCCCTGATAGCTCAGCTCCCAGTCGACGGCGTCACCGCGGATGCGCGCGGTAAACTCGCCGCTGCCGGTGCTGGAGATGGCCGGCACTTCGTTGAACCCCTGCAGCCGAGCCTTGACGGTCTGGTCGGCGCGCACCGGCGCGGCCACGGCGGCGAGCGCCAGCATCACAACTACCGTCATCATCACTTGCCTCATCGGACTTCCTCCTTTGTCATCGAGTCTGGAAGGTGGGTTTAAGAGGTGTGCCTGACTTTACTCCGTGTCGCCGCCTCCTGCCTCGGCCAGGAGACGCAATTGCTTCCCCTCGCTGGGCACGCCGGCCCGGTCGACGACGAAGAGCATGTAGATCCCTGGGACCGCTTGCGCCGACAGCTTGGGCGCCCGGACGCGAAGCTCTCTGTTCTGTGCGGCGCCCTTCTGGTGGAACGCCAGCTTCACGTACCGGTCACCGGTCGTGAGGCTGTGGGTGTTGTGGTCGCTGCGGAGGATCACGACCGACGCAATCTGTTCCAGATCGCTGCCGACCGTGATGTCGAAATGGCCGCGGTACGAGATCTCCTCCGGTGATCTGGAGATCACCGGACGCGCGGCCCGGCTGCCGTCCGGGTTGAACAGGTAGGGCGGGAAGAAGAGTTGTCCGACGGGAACCCCCTGGTCGGGATCTCCGGCGGGGAGCAGTCCGGCATACGAGGTCATCATTGGGAACGACGGGTCGTCGGGTCGTACCAGCGCTTCCCGGTTCTCCCCCGCGAAGAATACCGACGCCTCGGGAAGGAGCGTCGCCGTCCCGTGAAGGCCGCGCGACACGGTCGTCTTGGCCAGTCGCGTGACCGAGCCGGTGGCAGTGTCGAACATCTGGAAGTAATGACCTTCTTTTTCGTCGAAGGTGCACGGTCTGCCGTCGACGTTGCATCCCGGAGAGCGATTCACCCCCTGGCCAATCAGCACCTTGCCGTCTGGTAGAAGCACGGCCTTGGTCGTGGCGAGCGGCTGCAGGATGGTGCCCACCTTCTTCCACCGGGGGCTCGCGTCGGTGAACTCGATGCTCTCGACCGTGCCCGTCTGATCGCCGTTCTCGTTCTGCCCCGAGATCATGAACCACTTGTGTGACTTCGTATGCCCGTCGCCGTCGATCTCAAGCTGGCTCGCGGTCGGGCAGCAGTACGGTCTCACCTCTGCGGCCGTGTCCAGGAGCGTCCAGTGGTTCTTTGCGGGGACGTCCCGGTTGGGATCCTTCAGCGCTCCCAGCACGTCCAGGCACCATGTCGTGCCCTTGGTAAAGCCAGGATTGCCTCCCCCCACGCCGAACTTGGCGCCCCCCGGGATGACCTCGTCGCCATAGTTCATCTCGCCGTCGAAGGTGCACACTTTCCAGTCGTCCTTTTCCGGGCCGGTCTGGACGACCTCGAGCTGCGGGTAGAGTGGGAAGGCCATGCGCGCGTTCTCCAGCGCGATGTTTCGATCGGTCTTGGGGTCGTAGACCTCGGCAACAACCTGGTTGACCCGCGTGGCGGTGAAGGCCGTGTCCGTCTGGCTGCGGTTCTGCCGGCCCTTGGCAACCCGGTCGGGATCGGGCCCCACCGAGTTGTCCTGATCGAAGCCGCCCACGACCAGCACCGTGTCGTTCGGGAGCGGAATGGCCGAGGGATACCAGCGGGCGTACTTCTGGTCGGAGGGCTCCGACGGCTGCGTGCTCTGCTGGTCCCGCGGATCGCAGTTGTCATAGAAGGGAGCGTTCGGGTCGCGGGCGAACAGCTCCTTGCCAAACGGATCCCTCTTCCAATTCGCCAGTGTGCAGGGCTCCCGGCGCTTTCGCCAGGTTTCTGTCTCCGGATCGAATACCTGCACTTTGTACAGTCCGTTGTCGCTCTGCATGTCGTGGCCGCCGAAGACGTAGACCCGTCCGTCGGAGAGCGTCACGCGCGCATTGCAATAGGTGTTGTAGAACATCCGCTTCGAATAGCCGTTCTCCGCGAACGCCGCCCTGTTCAAAGCGAAATCGGCCTCGTCGAGCAGCGACGTGTGGAACTTGCCGTTGTTGTTGAACGCGTCGGGATGGCTTATGTCGAACAGCAGTTGCCTCTCCATCGCGCGGTTCGCCCTGATGCGCGTCGGCACGCTCTGGCTGAGGCCCTGCCGCATCAGGTAGCCGCCATAGGTGAGCCTCTGAAACGAGTCGTCGGCTGAGCGGTTGGTCCCCAGGCCCAAGAACGGGTCGAAGCCGTGAAGGACGTCCCTCAGCGACGAGTTGAACTGGAGGCCAGGCGTCGTGAACGCCCCCCGAGCGATGGCCAGATCGATGATCTGGGGATCGGCCATGTCGTTCGGCGTGTATTCCGGAAACCTGGCGTGGAACAGGATCTTCGGCGTGGCTACGTTCTTCTTCCACACCAGACCCATGTGCACGGCTTCGGTGCTCTGCATCGGGATGAGCGGAGAGACCTCGCCACAGCGCGCCGGATCTTTGACGCCGTCACAGACGCCTTGGGCTCGAGCCGCTACAGGGCCCAGGCTGAAGGCGCCCAAAATCCCAGCGAACCCTCCGAACTTCGCCAAGCACTCATGCCTTGATCGCATCGTCGTTCTCCGTCTAAGGCACCCAACTCGCCTGGATCCCCGTGCGGGTCGCAGTCGGGGCGGGAGGCGGATCAGTTGCTCACGCCATGAACGAGCAAGACACATGCCGCGCGGGTCACGGCACAATCTGGGCAAAGAATGACTACTCGTCGAGCGGAACGCTTACAGACGACGTAAGTAGTTACGGCGTTCGAAAGGGACGCGTTCGGAGACTTCAGCGCGGGCAGCGGTCCGATGTCGGAAAGCTCATGGCTCATCTGATCCGCGTGCTGACTATTAATAAGGCTGACCGAAGTCGTGCTCGAGGGGGGCGAGGTCGTGATCGTGAAGTTGGCGCTGGCCGCGCCGGCGGCGACGGTCACGCTCGCGGGCATACTCGCGATCCCCGGAAGCTGGCTCGACAGGTCGACCGGCACCCCGCCCGCCGGCGCCGGGCTCTGGAGCGTGACCGTGCCCGTCGCCGAATTGCCTCCGCTGACGCTGGTCGCGCTTACGCTGAAACCCGACAGTACGGCCGAAGGCGGCGGAACGGTCCCGGGCCTCACGGTAATGAGCGCGGTCTGGGTCAGGCCCAAGAACGCCGCGGAGATCGTCGCCGAGGTCGAGGTCGACACCGCGCTCGTAGCGACCGTGAAGCTCGCGCGGTGGGACGCGGGGGACACGGTGACGCTTGCCGGGACGCTCGCGACCGGTTTCCTGCTCGAGAGCGTCACGCTCCGGGCGGCGGACGGCGCGTAGTTCATCGTCACTGTCCCGTCGCCGGGTTGGGGCCCATGACGTTCGCCGGCTCGACGACCACGCTTTGCAAGGCCAGCGCGGTGCCGGCGGGCCAGACCTCGAGCTGCGCGGACGCGTCGAACCCGCCGTTGTACGAGCCGCCAATCGTGGCGCTCACGAAGGCGGCAGCGCTCGACGAAGTCGTCACCGTGGCGGATAGCCTCAGCGTGTTAGCGCGCGCTCCGCGCGAGCGCCGTTTTCAGGGCGCGACGACGATGAGCGCCGCGTCGAAGCCCGGCCGATCTTCGGCGCTCCCATCGGCAATGTCGGTCACTACTCCTCCCGGATCCGCGGCTCCGGCCGCCGCTGCCTCGAGCGGGAAATCAGGCGTCCCGAGCACTGCTTTGTCCTTCGCGACGTGCGTGGGTGCGCCGAGCAGCGCGTAGGGCCCTTGCCAGGCGGTGGCAGCGATCACGACGTTGCCGTCGGGCGCGATCGCGACATCGTCAGCGTGATCGGTGAAATCGCTGCCCGGATCGACGGCGCTCCCCCAGGTGACCGCGTCCTTTGGTTTGCCGTCGGGCGTTAGCTGCAGCAGGAACAAATCGTCGCTGCCGGACCCGAAGCTGTTGGTGTTGCCGGCGAGGAACACCGTGCCATCCGCTCCGACCGCGACCCCGGAGGCTTCGTCGCCGCTGCGGCCGCCCCAGTTCCTGTTCCACAGGAGAGTGCCCTCCGGCGTGAACTTGAGCAGTAACGCGTTGAGGTCACGGGTGCGCGGGTCGAACCGTCCGCCGGCCACGTACACCGATCCGTCCGGCGCTACCGTGACCCCGCCGCGTGAGTCGGCGCTTTCGCCAGCGGTGACGGTTCTCTGCCAGGCGAGGCTCCCGTTCGCAGCGACTTTCAGCAGGGCCACGTCGGACCCGAGGAAGGCCCCGTCGGGCGCAAATCTCGGGGCCACTCCCGCGACGTACACGCTGCCGTCGGCGCTGATCGCCAGGCCCTCGCCTTGCGTTTCTCCCTGCGACTCGGGCGTGGCCCAGGCCTGGTGGGAAACGACGCTGCCGTCAGGCGCGAACCTCGTCAGCGAGATCCTCTGATTGACCTCGCCAGGCAGCCTCACCGAGCCGGCCACGTAGACGGACCCGTCCGCCGCGACGGCCACGTCCTCGGGGAAAGCGCTTCCTCCCCACGATCTCTGCCACTGCAGCGTTCCGTCGGCGTCGAACTTCAGGAGTATGGCGGAGTTGGGGGCCACGAAGGCGAACCCGGCAACGTAGACCGAGCCGTCGGCGGCGACCGCGACCCCACGCGCGGAGGCACCGAAGAATCCGCCTACCCAGGCCCTCTGCCAGACGACAGACCCGCCCGCGGAGAACTTCACGACGAACAGCCTGCTGTCAGAGCTCGAGTCGGCGAACGCGGTCCCGGCGACGTACCTGCTGCCGTCGGCGGCGAGGGCGACCCCTGCGGAGCCATCGGAGCCCGCGGTCCCCCAGATCGTCTCGGAGACGACGGTCGCCGCTCGTGCGGGCGCGACCGGACCGGCCAGGATCAACAGGGAGAACGAGGTCGTCAACCAGCTCGGAGTCAGGGTTCGTGGTCGGTTCATGTTCCACATAAGAGCCTCCGTTCATATACCCGGAAATCGATCACCGGCGCCGCAGCCTGGCTCGACTGCGAGCGACCAGGAACGTAGTCGTCATCGATCAGAACCACGACTCGGCGCAGGAGCCGCGCGCTAGGGCGTGATCCGCACGAGCGCCGCGTCGAAGCTTCCAGCGTACGTCGTGGTCCCGTTGGGCACACTGACGCTGCCCCCTGGATCCGAGACGGTGCCGGCGACATCGACCAGCGAACCGACTGGGACCGAGAGAGCCCCGCGCGGCCTGGATACCTTCCTTGGCGCACCCAGCAAGGAGTAGGGCGGAATGTTCGCGGTCGCGCCGAGGACCACGGTACCGTCGGCGGCGACCGCCACGCCCGCAGCGCCGTCCAGGTCTGCGCCGCCCCAGGTCAGCGCTTCGACGGTCTTGCCCGAGGGAAGAAATCGCACCACGAACGCATCGTCGCTCCCGACCGCGAAGCTGTTCGTCTGTCCCACGAGGTAGACGGAACCGTCGGGCGCCACCGCGACCCCCGCCGGGCTGTCACCGCTGCCGCCTCCCCAGGTCCGGTCCCAGAGGAGGCTTCCATCCGGGGCGAGCTTGACCAGGACTGCATCGAGATCGACGAAGCCGTGCGCGGTCTGCTGGAGACCGCCGGCGACGTAGACGGAGCCGTCGAGGGCCACCGCGACACCCCCGCGCGCGTCGACGATGTCACCGGCAGCGTACGTCCTCTGCCAGACGACGCTGCCGTCTGCTGGTGCGATCTTCAGCACGAGCATATCGAACTGAAAGCTGGTGTTCGGACGCGCAACGGTGCCCACCACGTATACGAAGCCGTCCGGCGACACGGCCACCCCCGGCTCGCCACCGGCCCCGTCCCACGTCTTCCCCCAGACGAGCGTGCCATCACCGGCGAACTTCAGCACGAGGAGGCTGAACGCGCCGGTGTCGGGGTTCGTGGTGCCGCCAACCAGGTAGACCGATCCATCGGCGGCCGTGGCGACGGCCTCGGCGTTCTCGGAGCTGTTCGCATCGCGGCCCCACGTCCTCTGCCAGACGAGCGCTCCCGTGGCGTCGAACTTCAGCAGCAGGGCATCGCCCCGTACACCCAGGGTCCTACCGGCGACATACGCCGATCCATCGAGACCAACGGCGACGTCCGCGGCCGTGTCGTCCACGAACACGTTGGGCGCTTCCCACACCCTCTGCCACTCGAGCGTGGTTCCGTCCGGCGCGAACTTGAGCAGGAAAATGCTCCCATGATTGGTGACGAAGCTGCGGGTGTTGCCGGCGACCAACGCGCCGCCATCCGGCCCCAACGCGACGCCCTCCGTCACCTCGCTATCCGGGCCACCCCAGGTGGTCTCCGAGAGCAGGGTCTGTCCGTGCGCCGACCCGATCCCTAGGATCGAGGCGGCGAGAAAGGCAATGGCGGTGGTCACCGGCCGCGAAGGACTTCGGTGAAATCCGTGTTGAGACGAGTCACTGAGTATCATGCGCGGACCCTCCTTCTGTTCCGACGTTCGATGAACACGTGCGCTCCGGTGCTCCGGCCTTCTGCGAAAGCCTCTTCCGTACGGTCAAAACACCAAGGTCGTCTCGGTGGCCCGGTTGTCGGCACGGTTGGGATCGGGCTGGGTCGCCGCGACGATGGCGGTGTTGATCACCGTGCCCGCGCTCGCCGGCTCGACGACGATCGTGACCACGGCGTCGGCGCCGCTGGCCAGCACACCAAGATCGCAGGTCAGGACGCCATCACGCTTGCCCTTGCCGTCGCGGTCGCAATTCCCCTGGGTGGGCGTGGCCGAGACGAACGACACTTCCGCCGGTAGCGCATCCGTGAGCGTGACCTCGGTCGCGGCGGAAGGGCCACTGTTGGCGACGGTCAGGGTGTAGGTCAGCGCCGCGTGCACTGCGACGGGATCCGGAGAGTCGGCCTTCGTGAGCGCAAGGTCCGCCGCGGGCCTCCGGTCGTTCACGAAGATGTCGGGCGTGGCGCCGGTGTCGTCCGGCACGAGGTTGTCCGCGGAGGACTCGAAAGCGACCACGAGCCCGTCGGCGGAGATCCTGGGCCACATGCTCTCGGAATTCCCCTGCCCTCCGGCCGTGCTGACGCTCACCCGCACGACGGCTCCCGTCTGGCGGTCGCGGACGAAGATGTCCCGGCGGTTGTTGGTGTCGCCGGGAACCAGGTTCGTGGCCAGCGAGAAGAACGTGACGAAGCGGCCGTCGGGCGTGATGTCGGGCTGCTCGCTGAGCAGGTCGGCCGGCTCGCCAGCGCTGGTCGCGCTGGCGCGCTCGAACGCGCCCGTCTGGCGGTCCTTGACCAGGATGTGCGACTCGTGGTTCCCGTCTCCGATCAGGTTGCCGGTGTTCGTCTGGAAGGCGACGAAGCGGCCGTCCGCGCTCAGCACGGGGAGGACGCTCGTGCCATCGCCCGGATTGCCCGCTGCATCCTCACTGATCCGCTCCGTCGTCCCCGCCGCTCGGTCGCGCAGGTAGACCTGGTGGCCGAACTGTGGGCCGGGCACCAGGTTGTCGGCGGACGAGCTGTAGACGACGAAACGGCCGTCGGGACTGATGTCGGGGCGAAAGCTCAGGCTATTGCCGGCCTGCCCGGCGCCGTTGACGCTGACGATCTCGGTCGTTCCGCTGAGCTGGTCGCGGACGTAGACCTGGTCCGTGAAGAGGAAGGGGTTGGCTCCGGGGACGAGGTTCGACGCGTCCGAATGGAAAGCGACGAAGCGGCCGTCCGCGCTGATCGCGGGCCCCTCGCTGAAGCCGTCCGACTCCCTCCCCGCGCTGCTCACGCTGACGCGCTCGGTGGCGCCGGTCAGCCGATCGTGGACGAAGACGTCCGTGGTGCCGTTCTTGTCGCCCGGGACGAGGTTGGTGGCGTCGGAGGGAAAGGCGACGAAGCGCCCGTCGGCGCTGATGGTCGGATAGCCGGCCGCGCCCACGAAGCCGCTATTGGCATCCCCCTGCCGGCCGTGGCTGTCGACGCTCAGGCGCTCGGTCAACCCCGTGAGGCGATTGTGGACGAAGACGTCGCTCGCGCCGTTGGTATCGCCCGGGACGAGGTTGCTCGCGAGCGAAACGAAGGCCACGAACCGGCCGTCCGCGCTGATGGCCGGCATGTCGTTGAAGCTGTTCGCTTCGGTCCCGTTGCTGTCGACGCTCACGCGCTCGGTCACCCCCGACTGGGCGGACGCGAAAGCCGCCACGGCCGCGAGTCCGATCGCGGCCGAACCGATGACGATGGCTGGTCTCATTCGAACCTCCCTGGAACCTGAGTGTCCGCGTCCTGGCTCGTAACTGTCGCTGCCGCCGAGGGCGCGGCGTCGACCGCAGGGACCTACCTTAATGATCTGACGGCCAAGGTGACGCAATCCGCGTGCCGCTCGTCGCGCGTGCGCAAATCGGGTCATCCAGGACGGATGGCGGTTCGTGCCGAAGACGGGCCTGGCCGGGGTGTGGCCAGCTTGGTAGGGCTCAAGGCGGACGTAAGTCCCACGTGGACCAAGACTCTCTTGGTCCGGCCGTGGTGTGGTCTCTGGCCAACGTGGCAGGCGCGCAAACGAAGCTCTCTGTCACGCTCCCCGCCGATCGCGTCCAAGAACATGGCTCCAGCCGGACTCCAACGCGTACGAGCGACGTAATCTGCTTACGGGTATCGAACAGAGCTCAGCGCGGCGGAGCGGTGCCCCTTCAGCCTAAGCCGTCTCCTGACGTTGGGTTCCCCTTGGGTGCGCGCAATGGCAAGCCTCTTGCTGTGGCCTGGTGAAGTTCGAGACGAGCGAGTGGCTGGAAACCCACCCCACCCAAGGTCGGGGCCTGGCAATGTCATCGGGAGGGGGTTCTCGGCCGGCAAACCAGCCACCGTCGCCTTCGGCTCGATGCCGAGGACGTAGTAGCTTTCTATGAGCCCGAGAGCCGTCATCCTGTCCACGGGGCTGGTCGCCGCCCTGCTGGCGACCGCCGTACCACGTCGCGCCGAGGCCTTTCCCGCCTTCGCGCGGAAATACGGCCTGCGCTGCACCGCCTGCCACGAGGCCTGGCCGGTCCTGAACGACTTCGGCCGGGCCTTCCGCGACAACGGATACCAGCTGCGGCTGGGCAAGGACAACCCCGTCACAACGGCGCCTGCCTACATCCCGGTCTCCATACGGCTCACGCCCCACTACGAGTACAACACCACAAGCCGCCAGGCCACCGACCAGGGGACCAAGACCTTCGCGAGTGGGAGCGCCGCCAACGTCGGCATCGACCTGCTGACCGGAGGCACGCTCGGCAACCACCTCTCGTTCCTCGTGGTGCCCACTGGCTTCACCGCTGCAGACGGTGTGTCCCTCGAGTCCGCCTGGGTCCGCTTCGACAACATCCGCGACTCCTCCTGGCTCAACCTCAAGCTCGGCCGCCATGAGGTGGACCTGCCCCGCTCAGCCCACCGCCCCTGGAGCTTGTCGAGCACCCCCTACCTCATCTACAGCTATCACTCCCCCGGCTCTGCCGCCCTCTTTGACCTGGGGGAGAACCAGCGGGGGATCGAGTGGCAGGGCCACGACCGGGGCAGCTTCACCCGCGCCACCTTCTCCCTCTTCAGCGTCGAACAGTCCCCTGGCAGCCGGGGCGTCTTCGACACGCCCGGTGGGTACTTTCACGCGACACACCAGTGGCTCTTCGACGGCTACGCTCTCTCTGCTGCGCGGGTCGGCGTGTTCGGCGCATACACGACCTGGCCCACGACGACCCTCACCACCGGGGGGACCGCGGTCCCCGGTCAGGGCAGCGACCTCAAGAGCTCCACGAAGTTCGGGGCCGAAGCTCATCTGTGGTTCGGCCCTACGGTGACGCCTCTCCACGTGATACTGGTTCTTGCCCACGGCCGGGACGACCGAAGTCTCATCCCCGACGCGACGCGCGACGGCACCTTCAACGGCGGCTTCCTGGAGCTCGGCTACACGCCGACCCTGAAGACGACGGTCTTCCTCCGTTACGACCTCGTCAAGAATCGGACGCAGGGTGTGCCGGACCGCCCCCAGGATCTGAACGACGAGGACGCCCAGACCATCGGCGTGCGGCACACGTTCGGTTACAGCACCAGGGCCGAGTACGCCCTGCACGCCGAGTACTCAACGTTGCGCACCAAGCGTGCGGCGGCAGAGGGCGCCGACGTGCGGAACAACACGGTCTTCATCGGCATCGACTTCGCGTTTTAGGGCAACATGAAGACGATCTGGCTTCCTCTCACGATCCTCGTCCTGGCCGGGGCAGCCTGGGCCGACGGGCCGCCGGGCAACGCCGCCCGGGGCAAGGTGGTGTTCGAGCGCTACTGCGTCTCCTGCCACGGGGAGCTCGGAGACGGGGCGGGGGAGGCGGCCGAGTGGATCACGCCGAAGCCCCGGGACTTCCGCCAGGGGATGTTCAAGTGGCGCTCGACACCGTCGGGCGCGCTGCCCCTGGTCTCGGACCTGGAGAAGACGATCCGGGACGGCGTCCACGGGACGTACATGCCCACGTGGTACGCGATTGGCCACCGCAACCGCCTTGACGTCATCGCCTACATCCAGACCTTCTCGGACCGTTGGCGGAAGGAAGAGCCGGCCAGGCCGATCACCATCCCGCCGGAGCCCCCTTACACCGAGGACTCCGTCAAGCGAGGCCGCGCGACGTACGAAAGCCTCCAGTGCTCCAAGTGCCACGGCGAGCGCGGCCAGGGCGACGGCCCATCGGCCAGCGAGCTGAAGGACAACTGGGGGAACCCTATCGTTCCCTACGACCTCACCCAGGGCCACATCAAGGGCGGTGACACGGGCCCGGACATCTACCGCGCTTTCATCACCGGCCTCAACGGGACGCCGATGCCATCCTTCGCCGACTCCGTCAGCCCGCAGGAGGCTTGGGACCTTGTCCACTATATCGAGAGCCTGAGCCCCCTCTATCCAAAGAAGCGATAGGCCTAGACAGGCTTCTTCAGCGACAAGGGGTCGACGAGCTACCGGTCACGATCCCGATCTTGGAACCTCATGCAACGCCTGGCCCAACGGCCAAGAGAGACTCTTAGTCTCTGGGTTCGAGTCTTAGCGAGGCTCCGCCTCAGACCGACGCGGTGTATGCGGGTTGGTTACGAAGGACCCGTCTCCTTTTTCCGCTGGCCCCTCATTTGAGCGTCACGTTCTTCGAGGTCGATCCGCCCTGCTGCTGAGCAGAAACAGGCCCTAAGCAGAGAAGAAAGTCGCCCGGAGCACCGGCGTGTCGTGGCGGTTCGCTCGCCGACAGCTACCTGAGGTAGCGCGCCAGGGCGAAATCCTCTTTTGTCTGCGTCTTGGCTTCCCCGGCGGCCACGATCTTGCCGTCCGTCTGTAGGGCGAGGGCGAAGGCCCGGTCTGTATCGCCGGCGAAATCCGTGGTCACTTGGCCTCCTTCGCCGAAGGTCGCGTCCAGGGCGCCGTTCGGGTTGTAGCGGGCCAAGGCGAAGTCCTCTCCCCTGTAGCTGGTGGTGGTTTCCCCGGCGGCCACGATCCGGCCGTCCGTCTGCACGGCGACGGCGAAGGCCCGGTCCGTGTCGCCGGCGAAATCCGTGATCACCTTGCCTCCCGTGCCGAAAGTCGTGTCCAGCGTGCCGTTCGAGTTGTAGCGGGCCAGGGCGAAGTCCTCGCCCCGGTAACCGGCGGTGGCTTCCCCGGCGGCCACGATCCTGCCATCCGTCTGCAGAGCGACGCCGAAGGCCCGGTCCGTATTGCCGGCGAAGTCGGTGGTGACCTTGCCCCCGACACCGAAGGTCGTGTCGAGGGTGCCGTTCGGGTTGTAGCGGGCGAGGGCGAAGTCCTCGCCCCTGTAACCGGCGGTGGCTTCTCCGGCGGCGACGATCTTGCCGTCGGTCTGCAAGACGAGGGCAAAGGCCTGGTCTGCATCGCCGGCGAAGTCGGTGGTCACCTTGCCTCCCGTGCCAAAGGTCGTGTCCAGCGTGCCGTTCGGGTTGTAGCGGGCCAGGGCGAAATCCTCACCCCTGTACCCGGCGGTGGCTTTCCCGGCGGCCACGATCTTGCCGTCGGCCTGCAAGACGACGGCAAAAGCCTCGTCAGCGTCGCCGGCGAAGTCGGTGGTCACCCTGCCGCCCGTGCCGAACGTCGTGTCCAGCGTGCCGTCCGGGTTGTAGCGGGCCAGGGCGAAGTCCTCACCACCCCTGCGGCTGTTGGTGGCTTTCCCGGCGGCCACGATCTTGCCGTCCGTCTGTATAGCGACAGCACGGGCGTGGTCTGAGTCACCAGCGAAGTCAGTCGTCACCTTGCCCCCAG
>WNGL01002681.1_pt1 | contig 35876 bp, 34 predicted proteins | sample 5400591 | NCBI WGS metagenome assembly WNGL01 (sample SAMN13153377, study PRJNA577476) | soil metagenome | isolation source: 80 cm soil or saprolite under Garry oak tree replicate 1 | place: USA:California | collected 2016-06-15
GCCGACCTTCCCGCCCTGTGCACCGCCGGCCGCCGCGCCGGCGCGATCGTCGGCGTCGACAACACCTTCGCCACGCCCCTGCTGCAACAGCCCCTGGCCCTGGGCGCGGACCTCGTCGTGCACAGCGCCACCAAATTCATCGGCGGCCACTCCGACCTGCTGTCCGGCATCACCATCGCCCGGGACCAGGCCCTCGCCGGGCGGCTCCGCCACCGCCGCGGCCTGTCCGGCGCAACCCCCGGAGCCCTGGAAGCCTTCCTGGCACTGCGCGGCCTGCGCACCCTCGCCGTGCGGCTCGACCGCAGCCAGGCCAACGCCGCCGAACTCGCCCGCCGGCTCGACCAGCACCCCGCCGTCAGCCGCGTGCGCTACCCCGGCCTCCCCACCGACCCCGGACACCAGACCGCCGCCGCCCAGATGACCGGCTTCGGCGCCGTGCTGGCCTTCGAGGTCGCCGACGCCCCCACCGCCGACCAGCTCTGCGACGCCGTGCACGTCATCGTCCACGCCACCAGCCTGGGCAGCGTCGAAACCACCATCGAACGGCGCAGCAAGCTCCCCGGCCAAGAACACCTGCCTCCCGGGCTGCTGCGCCTGAGCGTCGGCTGCGAACACATCGACGACCTCTGGAACGACCTCAACACCGCGCTCCGGCAAGCACCGCGACCGGCCAGCCCGGCCTAGAACCACCGGCCCGGAACCGGCACGCTGCCAGATCCCCGCGCCACCAGCCACAACGCGCCCACCGCCGAGGCGTGACGCGCCGTGCATCCAGCAACCGGGCTGCAGAACAACCCATCTGCGAGTCACAGCCGCTGCCCGCCCGAGCATCCGACAGCATCCACAACGGCCGGCTGTTTCGCCCTCATCGGAACTGACGACCACCACGCTGCGCAGCGCGCCAGCCCGACCTCGCTGGCGGGTCTATCTCGCGAACGGTGTTTCCGGCCGGTTTCCTAGTAGGTTTCGGCGGCCGGGAACCGGTCGCCGAAGGTGATGGCGAAGGCGTTGATCGCCGGCTTCCATCGGGTGGCCCACCTGACCTGGCCGCGGCCGGTGGGGTCGAGGGACCGGGTGACCAGGTACAGGCACTTTAGCGCGGCCTGCTCGGTCGGGAAATGACCGCGGGCCTTGACCGCCCGCCGGTACCGGGCGTTCAGCGACTCGATGGCGTTCGTGCTGCACAAGACGGCGCGGATCTCGACGTCGTAGTCCAGGAACGGGATGAACTCGTCCCAGGCGTTCTCCCACAGCCGGATGATCGCCCCGTACCGGCTGCCCCAGGTCCTGGCGAGCTGGTCGAGCGCGGCGCGGGCGGCATTGGCGTTGATGGCGGTGTAGATCGGCTTGAGGTCGCGTTTGAGGGCATCCCAGTCCTTCTTGGAGGCCAGCCGGAAGGTGTTGCGGATCAGGTGGATGATGCAGGTCTGCACGATCGCCAGCGGCCAGACGTTCCCGACCACCTCCGGGAGTCCTTTGAGGCCGTCGCAGACCACGAAGAACACGTCCTTGACGCCGCGGTTGCGCAGGTCGGTCAGCACCGCCATCCAGAACTTGGCGCCTTCGCCGCCGGTCCCGGCCCACAGCCCGAGGATGTCCTTGTGCCCCTCCAGGGTGACGCCGATCGCCGCATAGACGGGCCGGTTGGCGACCTGCCCGTCTCTGACCTTCACGACGATGGCGTCGATGAAGACCGCCGCGTAGACGGCATCGAGCGGCCGGTTGCACCACTCGGTCATCTCCTCGATCACCTTGTCGGTGATCCGGGAGATCGTTTCCTTGCTCACCGAGGCGCCGTAGATCTCGGCGAAGTGCGCAGAGATCTCCCCGGTCGTCAGGCCTTTCGCATACAGCGACAGCACGATCTGGTCGACCCCGGTCAGCCGCCGCTGCCGCTTGCGCACGATCTGCGGCTCGAACGTCCCGGACCGTTCCCGCGGCACCACAATGCCGACCTCACCGGAGCTCTCGGTCAGCACCGTCTTCGCGCGGCTGCCGTTGCGCACGTTCCCGGCCTCGTTCCCGGCCGGGTCATGCTTGTCATGACCCAGGTGCTCGGTCAGCTCCTGATTCAAGGCGGTCTCGAGCACCGTCTTGGTCAGCTGCTTCAGCAGCCCGTCCGGGCCGGTCAGGGACACGCCCTGCTCCCGCGCCCGGGCCACCAGGTCCGCCGCCAGCTTCTCCTCAGCCGTCGGCTCCTTCTTGATCCTCTTCGTCACGCCGTCCAGTGTCGCGGTCATCACGGCACCTTTCCGGCCGAACCAGCGGCTCGGCCATCAGGACCGGAAACACCGTTCTTGGGACAGTCCCTCGCTGGCACCTGAAGGTGCCGAGCGCCGATTTAGTGCGCCTGGGAGTCGGCTCGAGAAACATGCCCGTGTGCGCGCAGATGGGCCAGGTCTGTGCGCGCGGGTCGGCGGACGGACGTCTCATCGCGGCAGAACCTTGAGACTCTTGGCGAGTCGGCGCGACCGACGAGCGCGGGGGAAGCGCACGCCGCCGACTGGGATCGGCGAGTGCCACGCGGCGGCAATTGTCCGCGTTCAGTCGCGTCGCCTTCTGCGCGGCCTTCGATGCCTCACCTGCCCCGCTCCCGCCGGGCCGCGCGGTCTCCTCGGCCACGTGGCCCAGGTCGTCAGGTCCGATGATCTCGTAGACGTTGCCATCGGGCGCGCGGAAATGCTGCCAGGCATGGCCGTCGGCTCGATGCGGCTCAGGATAGAAAACTCGACGCGAGCCATGGCCAGGGCGGCGTGCGCTGCCCGGAAGGAGTCCACGGCGAGCCCAACCACCGGTGCGGTTCGGAAGAACTCGTGGTCGTCGTCGTCCAATCCGTCGACGTGCACCTCGGTGCCGTCCTGCGGCCGGAACCACGTCTCTCCGGGCCACTCAAGGATCACTTCAAGGTGCAGCACGTCGCGGTAGAAGGTATTCATCGCGTCAGCAGCCGGTGTACGTACTGCCAGCCAGCCCAGTGAACGTACCGTCATCGCGCCTCCATTCGGGTCGGCTCACGCGCCCGTCATCAGGAAGGGACACACGCGTAGCCGCCCGATCCGCGGCATGAGCGTGCGTCCGTTCTGCTCGGCGGATGAGGCTGTAGGAGCCGTCAGGATTCTGCAGGAAGTACTCGGAGCCGCCAGGGTTTCCACGGCGATGCTTCGGCAGGAAGACGCCATACGTGTGGTCTGCCCAACCGGGACAAGCCTGCCGGACGTCATCGGGACGGAAGCGGTGAGGAAGGTCTCCGCGAGCTACTGCACGGCGAACGTCTTCGACAACCTGCTCATGACGCCAAGTGTGACATCCACGCCACCTGTAGCCCAGCCGCACAAGCCACCGATCGGTCGTCAGGCCGGCCCAGCTCCGCCGCAGCCGGGCCGGTTAGGCGAGCTTCCAGAGCTGTGCGACATCGAAAGCAATTGCCAGGCGCAGTGAGGTGGAGATTGCCGGCGACGTTCAGCCTTTCTGCGCCGGCCGGACGCTCATGAAGACCAGGCTGCTGCTCGTTGCACGCGGTGATCGGGAGCGGGATCACCTTGACCGAGGTCTGGCCGGGCAGGTAGGGCGCGCAGCCCCGCGGCTGTCGCGTTGCATCCGTGGTTGCTCGTTGCGACATTGCTGTACTGCAGGTGGTCGGGAGCGGGTCTGCCTGTCCCTGGATTTCCCTTCCTGCACCGGGTCTGCCTGGCCTGCGGCCGGATATGGCGTCAGGGTGCGATGACGGGGGCGCCGTAGTAGGCGTTGTCGAGCAGGTACACGCCGTGGTTCAGCGCTGCATCGGTGCGGTTGAGCAAGGTGTCGAACGTGCCGGCGGCGGGCCCGCCGCTGGTGGTGTACGCCCGGGCGGCCGCATCGGCCAGCCCGGCTGCCTTGACGAGTACCGCGCAGGCTCGCCTGGCGGCCCGTTCCGTCGGCTGGTACAGGCTGGGCGGCGGCCCGATGGCGGCCAGCTCGGCCGGGCACCGGCTCAGCCTCGCCGCGGTCAGGCGCAGCGACTGGGGCGTGATGATCCCGGCGGGTGTCGCTGTGCTCATCTGCCGCTCGAGCACGCCCAGGCCCTGCAGCCAGCGGTGATCGGCGGCGAACGGCCCGGCATCGGTGCTGGCTGGCGTGGAAGCTTGCGGGCGGGGGCTGCGGGCGGGGGCTGTGGGGTGCGCGGCCGGCCGGGCCGCGCCGGACGGGGCCGGGGAGCGCGGGAAGGCCCAGAGGATCAGGATCAGCAGGAGCGCGCTCAGCAGGACGCCGAGGTATCCGAGAATCAGCCCGCCCAGCGCCATCCCGTCGCCGTCCTGCCCGGTCCGGCGAATCTGCTTGCGGGCGATGTGGCCGAGCACGATGGCGGGGATGCCGGAGAAGATCCAGAACATCGCCTGGCCGATCCCGCAGGCCAGCGAGGCGATGGCCAGCGAGTTGGTGCCCGGCGGCGCGCTCACGCCGGGTGGCGGCGGGTACGGCACGGGCGCCCCGCCTAGGTCGGCGGTGAGCGTCGCGATCTGGTCATGGGTCTTAGCTGCCGCGAGCGCGGTCGTCCTGTCGTCGAACTCGCCCCAGCTGAGCCTGCCGTCGGCGTAGGCTTCCCGCAGCATCTGATCGGCCCTGTCGCGGTCGGCATCGGTCGCCCGCAGCTGCCCGTAATCCATCCGCCCCGCCCTTCGTAGCCCGGGGATAGCTCGCATCCCGGCTACCGTCCGGGTCGTGGCGCTCGGCGTCTTCGTGAGCGTGCCGAGTGCCCGTTGCGCAGCTGGAGAAATGCGCCGGAACCAGCCACATGATGAAGACGCCGGACGCGGTCATCCGGTGTACCTGAACTGCCCGCAACTCTGGCGTTTCCTGCACCAGCCGCCAGCGGCTGTACCACGCTCCTCAGCTGTCCGCCCCGGCTTGCGGGCCGGCCGGGCTTGCCCATGCCTTGACCAGCTAGCGGGTCCGCGCGCGCGGGTGAGCGGGCGCTGGACATAGCACAGGACGCGGGGGAACGCCATCCTCGCCGCGGCTGCGGGCACCCCGGGTCGTGGCCGGTGCGCGGGTTGCGGGGCAAGGCTAGCTGAGCGGCTGGCCGTAGTAGATGAGGGTCGCGTCGTCGAGGTGGCCCTGGCAGGTGACGAGGCCGCCGGAGGGGACGATGGGGTCCGGGCCGCCCGGGTCGGCGTTGGGCACGGTGAAGGCCAGGCTGCCGGGCAGGACGATGTGCCAGGTGGCCGGCGTGACCCAGGCCGGCCGGCAGAGGGTGCCTGCTGGGCTGTCTGGCTTGACGCGGTACCTCTGGGCGAGCCAGATGGCGCCGTCGAGGCCGGGTGGCGGCAGCGGGATCACCGAAGGCGCCCCGGTGTCCTCGGGAACCGGGCCGGCGTGCGGCGTGAGCGTGACGGTTGCGGGGAGGCGGCTGCGGAACGTCGTGGTCACGGCGCGGCCGGCCCGGTTCAGGCCGGTGACCTGGATCAGTCCGGATAGCGTGCACGGTGCCGGACCGGCATCGGCGATGACGACGGCGCCGAAGTTACTGCCGGACCGGGCGCCTTCAGCCCGGTAGGCCAGCCGGAGCTGAGAGCGGGTGCAGGGTGGCGCTGGCCTGATGGCGACGACGACGCTGACCTGCGGGCCGTGATGCAGTCTGCACGGGTACCCGGCCGGGAGGGCCTGGAAGATCACCGTGCCGGGCGCGGCGCCCGGGTCCGGTACGGCGCCGCTGAGGCTGACGGTCATGCCGGCCTGCCTGGCAGCCGCCTCGGCGCGGGGCAGGCTCATGCCGATCAGGTCAGGTGTCCGCGGCCCGCTGTTGTGCCAGACGCCGGCCGCGTAAGCGGCAAGATCATCGGTAACCGGGCCGCTGACCTGCAGCGACTGGCCGCTGATCCAGATCTCGGCCGGGCAGTAGGTGACCATCGCGGCCACGGCAGGACCACTGGCGTACCCGAAGAAGATGGTCTGGGAGTACCTCGCCGGCAGCCCCGGGCAGCCCGCCGGGAACTGAACTGGCGCCAGGGCATCGATGATGGCGGACAGGCCGGCCGCCGCGGCGCCGGTCAAGACGACACGAGGCACTGGCGCTGCGGTGGCGGGGACGTGCCTGGCGTTGTACTGGCAGAACACCGCGATCACCGGGCCCGGCCGCAGGGCCCGCCTCCCGCCACCACTGCCCGGCCTGCCCGGCACTGGCTGCGGCTGGCGTGCCGGGCAGGCCAGCCTCGCCCGCAACGCGCGCAGCACCAGGCCGCTCACCGGTGGCACGGAAGCCCCGGCTGCCTCGCCGGGCGCGCGGGAGGTAGCTGCGCCCGGGCCAGGGAGACGCCCCGGTACAGCCGGCCAGGACGAGCGCGCCCAGCAGTGCCATGGCGCCGACCTGAAGCCCGAGCCTCATCGCTCTCCGTCCGCCAGCGTCAGCATCACTAGAGCACAGCCCGGCCCGGCCCGCCAGCACCAGCACCAGCACCCAAGGCGCCACGGCAGCCTGGAAGTCTCCGACCAAGGCCCGATCAGCGCCGCGATCATCAAGCAGCACAAGACCGCGCACCAGATCGCCACGAATCCGCCTGCCGCAACGCCATCGCGCTGCGGTCCGCAGATCTCAACGAGATCGCGCCGACCGCCGATTACGCGCGTTGATGCCGCACAGCGTATTCGCCGCGATGAACGCACCGATCGCCGGTTTCTGGATCTGTGATTGCGATTCGTGGCCTCGTGCCTGCGACCCTTCCCGCGGTATGCAGCACGGCTGTCGCCAGCGGAGCGGCGCCGCCCGGTACTGGTATGTCGATGTGAGCGGCGGCTGGCCCCGGAGTGCTATTCGTCGCTCATGTGCGGCCTTGGCGTCCGACGGGTCGGCGGCGGTCTTCGATGAGTCCGCGCAGGTAGCTCCCGGCCTTGATCAGGTCGATGCTGAAGCCGAAGATGTTCGGCTGGACGGCGAAGGCGAGGCCGAGGTCCGGGCGTTCCCTGGTGACCTGTCGGGCGATCTGGTACAGGCTGCGATGATTTCCGCTTGTGGCCGTCACGGAGGAGGCGATGGCCTTGAGTGTCTTGTCGAGTTCCGCGAGCCCGGCTGGGCCGCCGTAATGCTCTTCGCCGAAGTGGAAGATGACCCAGGGATCAGATCGGGGCGAGAAGTCGTCGAAGTCCTTGCTGATCACTAGCAGCGACGGGACCTGGGATACCTCGAGGTACTCGTCACTGGTCCAGTCCTTTGACAAGACCTCGGCTCGGGTTTCCTCGATATCTCCCGCGAAAGGGACGAACACCGCGCCGCGGCCCTTGAGGTTCCTGGCGAGCCGTTCGAGGTAGACGTTGTTGAATTCGGTGATGAAGGCCCGCGCGAAGTCGGTGTAGTCCTCGTAAAGCACGAAGAACAGGTACTGGTATGAACCAGTCATCTTGCCCGCGAAGGCGCTTGTCCTCATCATGTGCGCATCATCGCATGCCGGAGACGCGTGGTGATTACGGACGAAGTTCGGTCGGGTCGCGGTCCGACGGCTGCGACTAGTCAATGAGCAGGCCGAGGACAATCCAATGCGGCCGGATGCGGCGGGCTCCGAGTTGTCCGCAGACTCGGGCTCGGCCTCATCCGAGATCGCTTCGGTCAGCCTGGCATAGCCCCCGGCGACCGCCTCAACGCCCGGCTGCAGCGTTGCCGCGCTGCGACGCGGAGGCAGATCTACTTCGACGGGCCGACGCCGCGGCGCACTCTTCGGACATCAGGGCCTTTCTGCGAACGTCGCCAGCGGCGAGCACGCCGGGCAGGCTGGCCTCGGAGGGCAGGGGGCGCGGGTCAGCGGCCACCTTGCCCGAGGGAGGTCCGGGCTGCAGAGGACTAAGCGGTGGTTGTCGAGGGCGGGAGTGTCAGGGAGCCAGTCGGTGGGGGCTGACCTGGCGGGCTGGCGGACGGTGCGCCGGCATGGGTAGCCGGGCGGCGGGATACATGCCGGGTTCCTACGGGCCGCGGACCGTGACGGGCTGACGGATGAGATAGGCGAGGAGGAGCGCCGCGAGAAGGAGGAACGCGGCCTGGACAGCTACCCCGCCGAGCACACCCAGGGTGACCGCCCTGGCGACCTTCCGTTTCTGGGTCGGGTGTGACACCGCGCGCGTGGGCACAAGGAATCCGAGCGCGACCGAGATCCCGGCGAGCAGCCCGACCAGGCCCCGGTGCACCGGATCACCCCAGACAAGCCCCTGCTGGTCGACGACGTAGTCATACGGCAGGAACTGGAACTCGCCGCCGTTAGCCACCAGAACCGCCCGGTACCCCGCCGCGACGGCGGCTTCCGCGGCTTCGAGGCTCCCGGTAGCCACGACACTGATCTTGTTCCCCCCGACCGCGCGGACCTCCGCGCCCGGATGACGGCCCGCAGTCATGGCCACCAGCTGCGAGGGCGAATGCTGGCTGTGGCGCGGCAGCCAGAGCCCGCTGCCGATGTAGTAGCTATGCCCGCCGAGCCACGTAGACGCGTATCCCGCGACGAGGCCCAGAACCGCGAGACACAGCACAATCGCAATCTTCCTGGCCATGCGCGCCTCCCGTTACCCGTCCGGCAGCATACGCTCAATGGCTCGCGGAATGGCCCGCACGTCACACGTCGGTCAAGGATGAGCCGACGTGGACGCCAAGGCCGGCAGTTGCCGCCAGCGCACACTCATCCGGCACCGCATCCCAGCGTTCAGGACACGGTCTATGGGGTCCACTAATCAGACGCACGCCTCGTCCTGGCTGCTCGACAGGCAAGGACACGAGCAACGCGGTGATACCTGAAGCGGCACAGTCCCAGCCGCAGGCCGCACCGGCAGGTCCCGCGTCGCGCACCGGCATTGGCTCGCCCGTCCCGCCACCCAGACACCGAGCAGCGACCACACGACACCACAGGGAACGCCAACTACCTCACACACAGTCCGCCGAATCGGCGCGCGGGTGGGTTGCCATTGGGTGCATTGGCTGGCCGCGCCAATCGTCATGTTCGGTACGGCCCCAACCCAAGACGATCTTGTCTCACATGGCGACCGGCGCATGAAGCGATGCAAACGCTGGTCCAAACCCGCAGGGTCTCGCCGGTGAGCTCGCTGGCCAGTTGTTCACGCTTTACGCGGCCTCGGAGCGCTAGCGCGGCCAGGCCAGCGGCGCCGGGCGTACATCAGCGTCAGGACGGGCGGTAACCTGCGCCGCTCAGCATCCGGCGCAGGTCCGTGACCATCTGCGCGTCGATGTCCTTGCCGGGGGGCGGGTCGAGGAACTCCCGGGCCGGCCCGATCGTCACGGCCACCTTGCCGTCGTGCCGCACTGTGACCGTGCCGACGGCTTCCAGCAGCGACAGCACCGCCCGCCATTCGATGTTGTGGCTCACCGGGTGCGCGAAGATCTGGCGCAGCGTATCGCGGTGCCGGTTACTCAGGTGCGCTGGCTGCGGCAGCGATGTCATCACGTTCCCTCCCTGCCCGGGCCTCGGCGGCGGGCCGCCCGCCGGCCGGCAGCGCAGCCCCGGGTCCGGCAGTTTGCCCGACGGGCGCAGCGTAGCCTCGCCCGCCCGGTCCCCCAGCAGCACCTCTGCACGCGTCCACCGGCTGCTGCCAACAGCTCGGCGGGCTGCCGGCTGCGATCATCGCCAGCAGCCTCTCACGCTCGGTCAAGCGTCCCAGAACGCCTCTCCGGAGGCGGTGAGATTACCTTGCCAGCCGGGCAGGGTTCGGCGCCACAGCGGCGAGTCCGCCTGTGCGGCGCCACCCGCGCGGCCGCCCGGACAATCAACGAAGCTCGCCGGCCGAGGTTTCGCCGCAGGGTCCTGCCACATTGCCTCGTCACGCACGCCGACGACGGCCGCGGCGGCGCCCGGTGCCCGCATCGCCCTGGGAGATAAGCTACCTTTCCCCGTACACTCGAAAGTCATTCTCACCCGCGACGGGGTTGTACTCTCCTTCGTGCCGAGCTTCCATTCCGTTCAGCCATGCGAGCTTCGTTGATGAAGTCTGGAACGTGGTTTCGCCCACGAACTTATTGTGGGTGGGGCTCTCGATGACGCTCCTCCCCTTGTAGTACACGAGGACAGTGTCGCCGTCAATGGTCGTGTGGATCTGCCGTACTTCGTAGTCAATGGTTCGATCTGGCTTGACCGGCATGGTGATCGTCGCGTAGAACGTGGCGTCGTACACGCCTTTGGCCTCTCCCTCGAGATTGGACTCGAGCCTGATGCCCTCGGGCGAGAAATCCTTGATACTCCTGGTCGTGTTCTTCGACGTCAACTCCAGGAGAAGCTCCTCATCTGCGTCCGCAAGCTGAGATTCCATCTGGGATACCACCTGACTTTCCTTACTCATAGAGGTGAACCTAGCCGGGTTCACCGCGGGCTCGGATCTTCGAGCATTGCCGGGCGCACCCTCGTCGCCGTGCCAGCCTTTCGCGACCAACCGAGCCTCGCCGCCGGGCGGGTGAGCGGTCATCACCAGATACTGGTGATTCACGCGGCGAGGGCACGGTCGAGGTTGCTCGCTGCGCTGATCAGCGCCAGGCGGGCCGGCGCCCCGGGGAACTCCCTTGCCGCTGTCCGGCGCGGCTGATCTGCCCGGCATAGAACGGCCGCGCCGGCCACATCGCCGCCCGCGTAGCGGACGAACGCCCTCAGGGCTGGTGAGACCCGGCGGATCGCCAGCCGGACCGCCCGTCCCGTCGCCACCTGGCACACAAGCCGCGGGTACAGGAACTTCCTGGCGGGCCTCCCAGATGTCCTCGTCGGGCTGACCCCAGTGGTCGCAGACCCATTCGGTCCGCGAGTTGACCTCGTCCCACCCGGCGCTACGGATGTGCCCGCACCAGCGGTCGCAGAGGTAGACCGAGTCCATCAGCTCGCCGTAGATGTCGAGCTGAAGCCAGGCACCGGGCCTGACGGCGCCAGCAAGGATGGAGCGACGCCGAATTCTGGATGACAGGCCCGGACGTCAAGAACCCTTCGCACATCGCGAACGCCGCGGAACCAGGTCGCGGCCTACCACCGCGCTGCCGGCTGAGCCGGGAGGCGCGCCGCCCATGCCGCAGTCCACCCCTGCTGGCTATTCAAAACGATGTTGCAACTACCCTGAAAGCCGTAAAGCGAGCATATCGCCGAATCGGCGCGAGTTCAGTACGATCGCGGGCCGACGAGAGATCGCCCAGATTACCTATTCGGTCCCGCGGTCCTTGTTCGTGATCAACATAGCTAAGGCAGGCAACTGCACGTCACCGGCGCACTGTGCGCAAGTCGTCCTGGACGATCTGGACTCCGGATCAATGAAGCGCGGCGCACCGCCGAACGGCGTTCGCGCGGCTACCGACTGCGCCGGCGGCAGATGTTCGGGCAGGCTCCGCGCGGAGACTCAACCACGTGCACAGCGTCAAGTTTCGTTGGGCGAAAGCACCGTCTGCTCGATGCCCGATCATTCTGCCCGCGGCGAGTTGGGTTCGAGGAGATAGCGGCGCGCTTGCTCCATGGCCTCGTGGAAGCCCAGTTCGCCGACGTCGATATACCGCTGCCCCTCCACTCGACACTGCTGGTGCAGCTGACGGCTCCGCTGTCGGATCCAGGCTGCGGCCGCGTCCAGTTCCGCGGCCGGCAGTTCCCGCTCGTGCTGGGGTTTCGGGCCGCGGTAGCAGGCCAGGTCGCTGGCCGTGAAGGCGCGGTACCCGAGGAAGCATGCCCGGATTGTTGTGCCTGCAAGCGCCGCTTGCAGGCGCGCAGGGTGCGACGGAGACAATTCGAAGCCCTCGATGAGGAACCGTGCTGCTTCCGCGGCGCATACTTCCGACGCTTGTTCGATATGCGGGTACATCCCGTCGGCAAGCCGCACGGCGTCGACCGGGTCCTGGTCGAGCGCGTCGAGTTCCGGCAGGACGCGGCGCAGCACTGTCCTGATCACATCGGTCGGCAACCACGGGATCCCGTCAGCCTCCAGCAGCCGCTGAGCCAGCGCGGACTTGCCAACCCGGGGCGCGCCGCCGACGAGGTAGAGAACATGGTCAGTCATGGCGTCATTGTGGTGGCTTGGCCCGGGCCAGGGTTGCTGGCGGCCCAGCCGGCAGTCATCAGACAACTGACAGGCCTGACACGGCCCTGGCGTACGGATACGCCACCTGCTGGTATGTCACCGCAGAAGCAGAGGAGGTTCGAGACGCCAGATGAGTCATGGTGGCTCGGGGTGACGTCGCTGCGGCGTGAAAATCGCGGGGCTTACCCGCCGTTACCCGGTGCCCGGCTGCGCCGGGCGCTGCCGCGCGCATGGCCCGGCGCCGGCCATCCGGCCAGCCAGCCAGATAGCGCCCATCGCCGGAAGATTTCACGCTTGCCGCGCGCCGGGTGAGCGCGCCGGTATGGCCGGCAAATCGCGGCACCGGGAACGCCCGCAGCCACCGCTCAGGTCTCATGGGGCACAAAAGTCTCAGGTGCTGCTCGCGGCTCACGCGGCGCCGGCGACGCGGCTGAACCGCGGCACCCAGCGCGGCACGTCCGCCAGGTAGGCCCGGTACTCGCCGCCGAAGCGGCCCAGCAGCCGCTGCTCTTCCCACCGCACGATCCCCGCGAAGGCGGCGCACTCGATGGCCAGCCCGGCCCAGACAGCTGGGCGGCCGTAGAAAGCGCCCAGCCCAGCCAGACCACAGCCCCTGGGGCGTACATCGGATTGCGGCACAGCCGGCACGGGCCGCCGCAGCAGGTACCGCGGCGTGAGCCCTGATTCCAGCGGCCACCCCTGCGGCGCCGCATCCAGTGGGCGGCCAGCGCCCACGCCATCAGCCCTGCGCCGGCAGCGACCGTCACGAGCCCGGCGCCCCCGCGCGGCGGGCCTGCCGGCAGGCGCCCCGGCCCGGCCGCCCAGCACCGACAAACCCGAACGGGACAACGGCGTGCATTGCCACCGCTCCGAATGTCCAGACGAGCACCCCGGCCGGCCTCGGCATCCGCTTCACACGGCCAGCATCGCACGACGGTGTGACCTGAACGGACGGTCGCTACCGCAGTCAGGCACGAGCCACCCAGGACGGCATGTCGGCCATCACGGCCATCCGCGAGGAGGACTCATGCGTCCCCATCGCCCACGCTGGACTGCTGGGTCTGGCAGGTGACGACGGCTGCGGGCCTCCCAGATTCCCATTCGGTACCATGCTGCGGGCCTAGCCAACCGGCGCTTCTATACAGAGCCCAGTGTGTGCACCGCTGCGCGGTGATGCGCGCTCGTAGTCTGGGCTGGTGCAGCACTGAAGGCCGGCACCGCCTGGGGTGCCAGGCACCGCGCCTTCCAGTCCCACTATGCTCGCCACACTTAACAGGTTATCATTATTTCTAGAAATCTATTGCTAGTTTTTAATTGCGGATGTAGGCTGAGGGGCAGACACCGGGGTTAGCCGCCAGCGGCGGCCAAGGTGCCCCGGGTCACCGGAGGGAGCCGCCGATGGTGCTCGCGAAGCTCGCATTATCCGGCGAAGCTGTAACTGCCGGACGTGGGTCTGCCGGGCCAGGGACCCTGGCCCGGGGCCTGCCGGGCCGACACGATGAACGCTCAGGTCCGACGGCGGCTGGCAGGCCTGAATAGGAGCGGCCGGGGCATCCTGTCGTCGGAACGCCGCGTCGGCCGAGGCCGTACACGATTCCGGGCAGACACCACACCAGGAGGAGGCAGCGATGTCAGTACTGAGGTTCGAGCCCTTCAGGGACCCTTGCGAGCGGCTCTTCTCTATGGCCGCTACCGGGACGCGCGCCCCGCTCGGCATGCCGATGGACGTCTACCGCGGCCAGGACGGCAGTTACCATGTCGAGGCCGACATGCCCGGCGCCGACCCTGACAGCATCGAGGTGACCGTCGAGCACGGCACCGTGACGATCCAGGCCGAGCGCACCCCCCACTACGGCGTCAGCGAGCAGGTCATTGCCGCCGAACGGCCCCAGGGGTCGTTCGCCCGGCGGCTCTCCCTCGGCGAGGGTGTGGACGCCGAGAACCTCACCGCCGGCTACGCCGACGGCGTCCTGCACGTGACCATCCCCGCGTCACCGAAGGCCCAGGCCCGCCGGGTTGAGGTCACCCATGCGGCCGGGGGCAGCCGCGTCGTACCGGGGAGCACGGTCGAGCCGGGTGAGGCGCCCGCCGGCGGCACGGGCGGCGGCGCCGACTGAACGTCCCGTGCCCTGCCACCAAGAGCTGTACCGGCTTTTTCTCCCCTCGACAAGTGGCCCGAACCCCAAGGCACACTCCGCGGCCAGAAGCTGCCGCGAGCGCAGCACGGCCCGGCCCGGGTAAGTGGCGGCAGTGTCCGGCGACAGGACCAAGCGGGCGCCCGCATCTGCCACGCATCGATGTCCGCTTTTGAAGATCGGCACGACGGCGGCCTGGCGGAAGGCATTGCCGATCAAGGTCGGCCGAGCCTGCCCGCTCGCGAGTGGTGCGCCGTGCGCAGCATCGTCTCGAATGCCGGCCGCGACGTAGCCTTCCTGACCAGGTCGCGGGCCCGCGTGCGTGGATAGACGGTGCGCGCACATGCACGTTGAGAGAGTCCTGCACGAACAGAGCTTTCCGAGCGGACAGCAGACGACGGCGAGGAACTCTTCGTAGCTCGGCTGCTGGCCGCCGCGACCGCCCCATTGACTCGTTAAGCCGAAAGCTTGTGCTGACCGGCTCCCCACAGCAGGCAGGCGGCAGCCAGCAGGCCGAGGTCACTTCCCGCGCCGAGTTCGATCACGGCACGTGCAGCAGCCCGTCGCGGCCCCCGGGCGCGGAGCGGGCGAACTCCTTCAACTGCGCGGCGATGGCGTGCACGGTTTCCCGCGGTGCCCCATCCGCACCAGGAAACGCAGGTCTTCATCCCGGACGGCTGTCGGCGGGCGGCTGCCATCACGCAACCCACGCTGTGCCGGTGCCGGGGCACCCCGCCGGGGGACCGGCCCCCGGGCAAGCCCGCTGGGCGCGCGGGCTAGCCTCTCGCCGACCCCTTCCTGGCCTTCCTGCGCGGATGCTCGATGATCGCGTCCGGGCCGGGGAAGACCAGGGCGGTGTGACCGTCGTCGAATCGCACCAGGTAGGGCGGCTCCCCGCCCGCTCCGCGGACCTCGACGATCTCGCCCGTGCGCTCCGGATGGCCCACAATATTGGCGTGCACGTGGAGCTGGTCCCCGACGACTGCCTGCATGCGCCCACCTCCTCGTCCGCATTCACTCACGGCATGCCCACATCCCCCGCGCTCCCCGCGCGGCGGAGGACACGCTCACGGTGTACCCAGACTGGCACGGGCAGGCATCCACCGACGAACGGTTCCCCGCCGGCCGGGGCGGTGGCACGGCCCGTCCCCGCTCGAGTTCGGCGTTGAACTCGGCGCAGAACCCGAGCCTGGCGGACCGGCTACTGGTCCCCTGATCCAGGCGGGCATCCATGAGATTCCTGAAACAAGCTGACGCTTCTGGACTCGGGGTGGTCCTCTAGACTGACGGCGCAAAACCCAGCCCTCCCCGCCCCACAGACATGCCAGATAGCTCCGGGCCCGGCAAGGTTCGGCCTAGGCGAACCGGCCAACGACCAGCCCCGGCTACGCCCGCTCATCGGCTACCTGGGGGTCGACTCCAGGCAGGCAAGCCGCCAGCCAGGGTTTCGCGATCCCACGACGGGGCCATAACGATCGATCGGTTCGAGTCGGCAGCCAGGGGTCCCCGACCGCCAACTCTCCCATATCGAGCCTTACTTGCGCGTTGTGTCGAGAGCGTTGACTACCGACCGTGCATGCGTGCCAGGGCGGTGCTCACCAGGGCCGCCAGGCTCGTTGACAACGGCCAGGACCTGGCTTGCTGCGCGTCCCCGCGATATCAGAGAAGCATCGCCGGTCGCCAGTTCTCCGGCCAGGCCCGCGCGCTTGACCAGCCGGCCCCATCGTTCCTGCCGACCGTAACGGACGGCGATCTCGCGGCCGCAGCCAGGGACCGCGTGATCGCCTGCCGGAGCTGGCCGGCCGGCGGCGCACCGGAGAGCCGGCCGTGCTCGTCCGCAAACAGGCGGCATGACATACTCGCCGGCTGACCAGGCGAGGCGAACGGGTCCACCCCGTCGATCAGCAGCGTCTGGGAGCCGTGCATGCCCCACCTGACCGCTGCGGCCTCATCGGAGATGACCTGATGCGACACCGAGACGTCACCGTGGTCCTCCACGACGGCCATCAGGCGGCCGGTCAGCAACGGTGCGTTCGGGCCGCCCGGCACCGCCAGAACTGTCAGATGCATCCGGCCTGGCTCCCTTCGGCTACCAGGGCAGGTGCCGGTTCAGCCACTGCAGCGCGGGCCCGATCAGCGGCCGCTCATGCCAGCCCCGCGCCGTCACTTGCGCCCGGACTGATTCGGCGGCGCCGCGCAGCGTCTGGCGTATTACCGTGGCCTGCCGGTCCCTGGCCCGGCGCCGCAGGAAGTGGACACAGCTGATGCAGATACTGACTTCGGGATGATTTCCGAGGTGGACCAGAGTGTCCGTGGACCTGGTTTGGCCGCAGCACCAGCATTCGCTCTCATCAGTGTGGCCGATCGCTGTCTGGGTCTCAGCGTTCATCGCGCCTCCCTCTGCTAGCAGCGAGTGTAGGCACCCGGTCCTAAGCAGCCGCGGGCGTTTCGCCCAGGGCTTTGCCAGGCCCGCCTGTCGGACTGCGACCGACGTGATCAGCAGCAACTGGCTGGTGCCGCAGCACCGGGCCCTGCCGCGGCATCGAGCTCTTCCTCGACGGTCTGCCACCGCTACTCATCGCCCTCACCTGAGAACGTCGCGCTGTCCTCCTTCACGGTGTAGATCTCCCGCCGCTCGCCGTGCGGGGTGCCCTGGACCCAGAACTTGTCTTGCCTGGCGTCGCGGATCACCGGCCTCCGCTGCGAGCATCATGCGGTAGGCGGCTTGACCGCCCGCACGATCGCGGAATGCAGGCCGCCGCCCGCGTCGCCGGTGATCGTGACGCTGGCCGAGGCGAAGCCGGCCGCGGCCAGCAGGTCCTCGTACTCCGCGGATGTCAGTGTCCCGCTGGTGCACCCCACCCGGCTCTCAGCCTCGGCCTGCTGGCGTAGGTCAAGGCCGGGACCGGCGATGACATCGCTGATCCCGACCCGGCCACCGGGCCGCAGCACCCGGTATGCCTCGGCGAGCACCCGCGGCTTGTCCGTCGACAGGTTGACTACGCAGTTGGAGATGATCACGTCCACGTGCCCCGCCGGCAGCGGGATGTCCTCGATGTGGCCGAGCAGGAACCGGGCATTGGTCACGCCCGCGCGATCGGCGTTCGCGGATGCCAGCGCCACCATGTCCGCGCTGCCGTCCAGCCCGTAAGCAAGACCGGAACGCCCGACCCGCCGCGCTGACAGCAGCACGTCCAGACCGCCGCCCGACCCCAGATCCAGGACCGTCTCGCCCGGACTCAGATCAGCCACCGCGACCGGGTTCCCGCAGCCCAGGCTCGCCCGCAACGCTGACTCCGGCACATCCGGTCCGGAGTAGGCGGCCGGGCCGAACTGGCCGTCGTCGAACGCCTCCGGCTCGCAGTCATGGATCACCGCACCGCCCAGTGCCTCCCGCGCTAGAGCGGAATAGCGGCTGATCGTTTGGTCCCGCGTCGCTGCCCGGTCATCGCCCCTCACGGGTTCCTCCGTACTTCCTCGGAAAGCGCTCCTCAGCCAGGATGAACTGGCACCGGCCGGCCCATCACGATGTCGGCCGCCGTCGGGAAGCACTCCACGCACGCCTCATTGATCCGGTAATAGCACGCGGTCCCGCGCTGCTCGGCCAGCACGAACCCGACCTCAGCCAGCACCTTCAGATGCGCCGAGACGGTCGACTGGCCGACATCGACCCGGGCCACGATCTCGCCCACGTTCATCGGCTGGCCATGTCGCGCCAGCAGGGACACGACCTGCACCCGGGTCGCATCAGCAAGCGCCCGGAACCAGCTCGCGTACTCCGCGGCAGTGTCCCGCCGAAGCGGCCGCACATCATTCATCGTTCATCGACGATAGACGATAGAGCGCTTCTATTCAACCCTCGCCTGCGAGGGCAACCGCCATGAGCTCAGGCGAATCCCTGAACCGAGTTGCGCCGGCGGCGGGACCTCGTTCCTCCGATCGCGATGACCAGGATCCCGACGGTCGGGTACCGGCGCGGGTGGGTCACGGTCGGTGCGGTCGTGCCCGGGGCGAGCCCGCAGCCATGCCGCGAGCCGGGTCTGAGCCGATTCAGACCCGCCCGGCCGCGGCGCTGCGCCCAGTGCCTACGCGATGACTCACGGCGGGAGGTCCTGCGTGGGTCGTTCGCCCACGACAGGCAGCATCCGGCGCTTCGGGCCGGTCCGGTTTTGAAAGCCGCTCGGGCGGCGAGGTACCAGTTCCGTCGACTCAGATTGCCCCCCATACGCCTCCTGCTACGTCTCCATCGGGACGTTCCTCCGGGTCGGCGAGCCACAGAGCATCGGCCTCCGGAATCGTATTGCGCGTCCATATCGTTTGCATTGGGGCCAAGGGGTTAGTGGTCGGCTGGCAGGACGAGGGCGACCGGGATGCCGTTGCGGGTGCAGCGGCGGAGCAGGCGCATGAGCTGGGGCGTGTCCGATGACATGAGCGAGCCGGTCCCGGCGAGCAACAGCGCGTCGTAGCGTCCGGCTTCGATGGCTGCGGTCAGCCTGCGCAGGGCCGGTCCGCCGCTGGGCGCGGTGCTGCCATAGTCGATGAAGAGGGCGGCGGGCACCGGCCAGCCGCGGCTCTGCGCGGCGCGGGCGAGGGGGTACCCGGTGGTGGCGGTCAGGGCGGCGGCGTGCGGCGTGCGGCTGAGCCGGAGATAGGCTGCCGGCCGGGTGGCATGTGTCATGGAGTAAATCTGATGGTCAGGCCGCCGCCGATGGCGGATCGCGTGAGCATGTCATCTCGGTGGTGGATGCTGACTGTGACGATATGCTCACGATTGGCTACTCCGGCCGCTGGCCGCGATAGGGAATACTCCCCATTGCGGGCGCTGGGAACTGGCAAAGGGTATGGCAGCCGTTGCTCTGCAGCACGAAAGTGCCCAGGAAAAGTCCGTTGGAGGAAGTCGGCGGCTGCCAACAAATACATGAACCCGGTCGAGCTACGCTCGCCAGAAATGGTCCTAGCAGGCTATTGCCTGAATTACCATCACGGCACGCAGTTAGCAACAGAACGGGAAGGCAGAGACGCCGGAATGCAGGATAGCGCGCCGCGCGGGTTCGCCGTTGTCGATCTGGAGACGACCGGACTTTACCCGCGAACTGACCGGATGGTAGAGCTGGCCGTAGTGCAGGTCAGCGTCGGCGGGCAGGTCACCAGCGAGTTCAGCACGCTGATCAACCCTGGCCGCGATGTCGGGCCAACCAGGATCCATGGCATCAGAGCGGCCGACGTCCTGCAGGCGCCGACGTTTGCTCAGGTCGCGGCGACAGTGTGGCAATTGCTGGACGGACGCGTGCTGGTCGCGCATAACGTGCCGTTCGATGCCCGGTTCCTGGATGCCGAGTTCGGCCGATGCGGAGTGCGGCTGCCACCGCCGCCGATGATGTGCACGATGCAGCTGGCCAGTTCCTACCTGCCAGGCCTGCCGGGGCGCAGCCTGCCCGCCTGCTGTGCCGCTGCCGGCATCCCCGCCGCGGGATGGCATGCAGCGCGCGAGGATGCCCGCGCTGTGGTGGCACTGCTGGGTTGCTACCGGGCCGCGCACCGGCAGCTGCCGGGCTCCTGGGCGCTAGCTCTCAACGAGGCCGCGCGCGTGTCCTGGCTCCCGGCACCCGGCTATGCGGCGTTCCGGCCGTTAACCCGCGCACAGCAGGCCGCGGCAGCCGCAGCCACGCCGCCCCCGCTCGCCGCGTTCATCACCCAGCTGCCCCGCGGCGCCACGGCGGACCTGGACAGCTACCTGGCAGTCCTGGACCGGGTTCTGGAAGACCGGATTATCACCGTTGCCGAAGCAGACGAACTGGCTGGCCTGGCCGCCGAGCTCGGCCTGACACGCGACAGCGTGCTCCGCGCGCACCGCGACTACATGCTGCACCTGGCCACTGCCGCGTGGCGGGACCGGATCATCACCGACCTGGAACACACCGACCTCCTCCAAGTCGCGCAGCTGCTCAGCGTGCCGGCTACCGAAGCACTCGCCATCCTGGACCAGGCGCAAGAAGCCGCCCGGCAGCCCGCCTGGCTGTGGCGAACCGGGCTGCATACCGGCGCCCGGATAGTGCTGACTGGCGACATGAGCATGCCCCGGGACGACCTCACGGCGATGGCCACCCGAGCTGGGCTGCGCGTCGCAGGATCGGTCAGCGGCAACACCGCCCTCCTAGTCGCGGCCGACCCCTGGTCGCAGTCAGGCAAGGCCGAACGGGCCCGCCAGCTCGGCGTCCGCGTCGTGACCGAGCAGGTGTTCCTGTACTACCTCGAGCAGATCTCGGCCGGCCAGTCCTTCTGACAACCGCTCCGCGTCGGCGGGCCGCTCACGCGCCGCGGCCAGCCATTGTTATCTAAGCTGACGCCATGACGGTCCCGAACCCCTGATCAAGGGCTTGATCGAAATATCCGACGATCGCGATACCAACTGGAGCTGACGGATGATGCGGTCGGCAAATGGCGAGCGGCGCCACTGGCCGCTGACGGCCGGCGTCGGCGACCTCGCGCCGGATCGCGGGATCAGGCGGTGGCCAGGATGCCTGGAGCGACGCGACGCAGCAGCCGAAGCTGAGCAGGTACGACGCGGGTGCCGACAAGCCTTCGCCGGGGAACAGAAGGGGAACAGGCGTCCGGGTACCGCGAGGGATGAGCGAGGACCGCGAGGCACGTTCGACGGCCGCTGACCAGGCAGGAAGGGATCACTGTGGACTGCCGGAGACGGGCCGGGAATGCAGCAGGCGGTCTTGAAAACCGCTATGGGGCGTGAGCCTCATCGTGGGTTCGAATCCCACACCCTCCGCTCACCATCAGGAGAAACCGCCCCTGGCCTGGGCACATGCCAGCGAGATGGATTCGGCCTGCTCGTAGAGGGCCTCCGGCCCGGGCGGCACGTCGATGACGCCCTCGAGGAGAGCGTCGGGAAACGGCTGCAGCCATACCACCTCGCCGAGCCGGGTCGGCTCGGGCGGTTCAACATTGGGCACGTCCCACTCCTTGGGGCGCCGGCTGGCCGAGCGGCGCGCGTCGAGGCACCGGTTGGTGGCGATCCGGTACAGCCAGGTGCGCAGCGAAGCGCGCCCCTCGAACCGGCCGAGGCCTTGCCAGGCGGCCAGCAGCGTGTCCTGCAGGGCGTCCTCGGCGTCCTGGAAGGACCCGAGCATCCGGTAGCAGTGCACCTGCAGCTCCCGGAGGTGCGGCTCGGTCAGCTCCCGGAACGCGTCGCCGTCCCCGGCCCGCGCCCTGGCGATCAGGTCGGCTGCCACCACCCTCGCGTCACCTTCTTCCCGCACCTTGCCGCACTTCCATCTTGTACAGACGCCGGCCGGGGGATTCACGTGCTAACGCCCTCGTCACCATGCGACCGGGTCGCTAGCCTCGATCTTGGCTCGGCATCCGGGCGCCAGCTGGACCCCTGGACCGGCGCGCTGACTGGCTGAGCCAACCGACCGATCGCGCCACCTTTCCTGGAGGTCACCAGATGGCTCCGCCCGGTCGCAGGTCCTTCTTCGACTACCCGACCACCGGGCCAGAGGATCATGAGCGAGCGCAGGTAGCGCAGGTTCTGCTGCCGGACGCTTCCGAGGCCGACTGGGTGACAATCCTTGAGTACACCCAGGCCCGGCGATTTGGCGCCGGGCAGAGTGTCCTTGCGGCTGGCGCCGGCGGTGGCTCGCTCTACCTGCTCCTTGAGGGCACCATCGAAGTCATCACGCCGCAGACCAGGTTCGGCCGATCACGGCGGATCGGCCGGCTGGAGGCGGGCAGCATGGTGGGCGAGGTGTCATTCTTCGACGGCGAGCCCCGGTCGATGGGCGTCCGGGCGCTCACCCCGGCGGTGCTGGCCGAGTTGACGCCAGAGAACGTCGAGAGGATGTTCACGGACCATCCTGATCTCGGGCGGCGGCTGCTGATGGATCTTGGCCGGATCCTCGCGGGCCGGCTGCGGAGGGCGGAGGCGGGCCTGGACGCAGCGAAATCGGATGCCCTGTCATGAGTGAGTCCGCCGTCCGGCCGGAGCCGACCGCGGTCCGCGCGAACCCGCCGACCACGCCCGCGCAGCGCCAGATGGAGTCCGGTCAGCCGCGTGCGCCTGGCGCGGTCACCCGGGCCGGCAACCGTGTCTTCCTTGGCCCGATCCCGCGGCCCGGCCAGCCGGTCTTCCGCAATTACACAGAACTGCCCAGGCGCCTGCCGAACTCGGCCTGGCACACCATCCGGGTAATCAGCGTGCTGGTATACATCGTGCTCGTGATCGGCCTGTTCATCAGGCCGGCCGGCGCCTTGTTCGCCTTCTTCCAGGTTGTCGTCCCGCTGCTGCCTGTGCTCTTCTTCGTGGCGCCCGGGCTCTGGCGCAACATCTGCCCGCTGGCCGCGGTGAACCAGGCCCCGCGGGTACTTGGCTTCACGCGGGGGCTCACGGCGCCCAGATGGCTGAGCCGGTACGGATTCATCGTCGCCCTCGTACTCTTCTTCGGCATCACGAGCGCGCGGATCGCCGTGTTCAACACCGACGGGCAAGCGACCGGGGTCCTGCTGGCCGCTACCATCGTCAGCGCGTTCCTGGCCGGCACGTTCGTCAAGGGCAAGAGCGGCTGGTGCAGCAGCATCTGCCCGCTGCTGCCGCTGCAGCGGGCCTACGGCCAGACGCCGTTCGTCACGGTGCCGAACAGCCACTGCCAGCCATGCGTGGGCTGCACGAAGAACTGCTATGACTTCAAGCCCCAGGTCGCGTACCAGGCCGACATGCACGACGCTGACAGCAGCTGGGTATCTCCGCGCAAGCTGTTCGCGGCCGCGCTGCCCGGATTCGTGCTCGGTTTCTTCACACTGATCTCGCCCGCCGATCTCACGACCCCGCACATCTACGAGCGGCTGGCGCTGTACCTCCTCGCTGGCATCGCCTCGTTCTACATCCTCGAGGCACTGCTGCCGCTAACCTCCGCGATGCTCACTGCCTTGTACCCTGCGGTCGCCATCAACATCTTCTACTGGTACGCGGGAGTCGTGCTCGCCGACTCGCTCCGCACCGTGACCGGAGTATCGATCCCGTGGGTCCGCTGGCCGATCCGGGCCATCGTCCTGGCCCTCACCCTCATCTGGATCACCCGCACGTATGCGGCCGGGCGCCGGTTCAGGCAAGAATCGTCAGGCGGCCCCGCGCTCGTTCAGGTCGGCAGGGCAGCGGCCAGAGCACTGGCGAGCAAGGCCAGGCACAGTACGGTCCAGGTGCGCTTCCTGCCCGACGACGCTCCGGTCGACGCTGAGATCGGGACCAGCCTGCTCGAGGCGGCCGAACGAGCCCGCCAGAACATCGAGGCGGGCTGCCGGATGGGCGTCTGCGGCTCCGACCCGGTGGCGGTCATCGACGGCATGGACGGCCTGACCCCGCCGGACGAGGACGAGCTGAACACGCTGCGACGGCTCGGGTACGCGGCGAATACCCGCATGGCGTGCTGCGCGCGCGTCACGTCCGGGTCTGTGAAAGTCGCGCTCACCCCCGAGCCGGGCGGGCCGGCGGGCGCCGGGCGGCGGTCCGCGGCGTACGATCGCTCGATCCTGTCGGTCGTAGTCATCGGCAACGGCATCGCCGGCGTTACCGCCGCGGACTTCCTCCGCCGCGGCCACCCGGACTGCGAGATCCACCTCGTCGGCAGCGAAGCCCAGGTGCTGTACAACAGGATGGGCATCTACCGCCTGGTCTACGGCCGGTCGGCCATGCGGGGCCTCTACCTGCTCGCCGAGTCCTGGTACGACGACCATGGCATCACTGCCTGGCTCAACACCTTCGCGACGCACATCGACCCGGCCGCCAGGGCGGTGCGACTCGGGACAGGTGACGTGCTGCACTGCGATCGGCTCATCCTGGCCACCGGCAGCTCCAGTGCCGTGCCCGCGATAGGGGGCTTCGGGAAGCCGGGAACCTTCGTCCTGCGCGAGGCCGCGGACGCGATGGCGATCCGGAGCTACGTCCAGCAGCACGGCGCGAGCCGAGCGGTGGTGGCGGGCGGCGGGCTGCTCGGCCTCGAAGCCGCCTACGCGCTCGTGGAGCTTGGCCTGCACGTCACGGTCCTGGAGCGCGGCCAGCGACTGCTGGCCAGGCAGTTTGACGCACGGTGCGGCGAGCTGGTGCAGGCGCACTTCGGCGCGCTTGGCGTCGAGTTTCGCTGCGGCGCCGAGGGGGCCACGCTCGTGGGCGACGAGCGGATCCGGGCAGTCATGTTGGGCGACGGAACATCGCTTCCGTGCGACATCTTCCTGGCGGCCGTCGGCACACGGCCCAACGCCGACCTGGCCGCGGCCGCCGGCATCGCGGTCAACCGAGGCGTACTCGTCGATGACCGGATGCAGACCAGCGTTCCCGGGGTCTTCGCCGCAGGCGACGTTGCCGAGCACAACGGCATGATCCTGGGACTGTGGCCGATCGCTGCCAAGCAGGCGGAGGTGGCTGCCATCAACGCCCTGGGAGGCGACGAGAGGATGGCCGCCGAGCTGCCGGCCACCATGCTCAAGGGTGTCGGGCTCGAACTGTCGACCGTCGGCCAGATCGAGCCCGGGCCGGGAGACGACGTCATCGTCGTCGAGGACCGCGGCATCCCGTCATATCGGCGGCTTGTGGTTGCCGGAGGTCACGTTGTGGGCGCGACCGTCCTAGGCCACCACCCGCAGGATCTCGCCGCTGCCACTACCGCGGTTAAACAACGCCTCGCTCTCAACGACACGGCCCGTGCCGCCGCGCGGTCCGGCGACTGGTCAGCGCTCGGGAGCGCGGCGTTTTTGACGGTCTCATTTAAAAGAGAGATACTCTCAAACAGATGAGACCCTTAAACAGAGGAAACCGCCATGAGAGACGGCAACCGCAGATGGTGGGCGCTCGGCGCGCTGAGCCTGGCTGTCCTGGCTGTCGGCCTGGATGGCACGGTGCTCAGCGTCGCGCTGCCCACGCTCGCCACCGCGCTGCACGCGTCGGAATCGGACCTGCAGTGGTTCTCGTCCGGCTACCTGCTGGTCCTCGCCGCGGCCATGCTCCCGGCCGGCCTGCTCGGTGACCGGTACGGCAGGAAGAAGGTACTGCTGGCGTCATTGGCCCTGTTCGGGGCGGGATCGGCGCTGTGCGCCTACTCGACGTCGCCAGGTGCGTTCATCGCCGCCCGGATGCTGCTCGGCGTGGCCGGGGCCGGCATCATCGTCATGGTGCTCGCGGCGTTCACGGTGCTCTTCAACGAGGAGGAACGGCCAAGGGCCGTCGGCATCTGGTCCGCTGCTAACTTCCTCGCCTTGCCGATCGGGCCGATTCTCGGTGGCTGGCTGCTGACGAACTACTGGTGGGGCTGGGTCTTCCTGCTCAACGTGCCGGTCGCCTTGATCGGCCTGGCCGTGGCGGCGGCGCTGGTGCCTGAGTCGCGCGCCGCGCACCGCCCGGGCCTGGACACGGTAGGCGTTGTGGCGTCGGCTGCCGGCCTGGTCAGCGTGACCTACGGCCTGATCCAGGCTGGCCAGCATGGCTGGGCGAGCGCCGGCGCACTGCTGCCGATCTTCGCCGGCCTCGCGGTGCTTGCCGGCTTCATCCAGTTCGAGCGGTGGCTGGGCAGCCGACCGGGCGGCGAGCCGCTCATTGACCTCAAGCTGTTCTCGTCGCCGTCCTATACCTGGGGCGTCATCCTGGTCGCCGTCGCGGTCCTCGCCATGATCGGGGTGCTGTTCACCATGCCGCAGTTCTTCCAGGGCGTGCTCGGCACCGACGCCATGGGCTCAGGCCTGCGGCTGCTGCCGCTGATCGCCGGGCTGTTGATAGGTGCCGTGCCAGCCGACCGGGTGGCCAGCCTGCTCGGCACCAAGCTCGCGGCGATCGGCGGGTTCGCGCTGCTCGCCGCCGGGCTCATCCTCGGCGCAGCGACCAGCGTGAACTCTGGGGCCTGGTTCGTCGCGACGTGGATGGCCATCGTCGGGGCCGGGATGGGCCTGGCCCTGGCCACCACGGCGTCAGCGGCCCTGGCCGAGCTGTCGGAGGACCAGAGCGGGGTCGGCTCGGCCGTGCTGCAGGCGGTGAACAAGACCGGCGGGCCGTTCGGCGCGGCGATCCTCGGCAGCGTGCTGCTGACGGCGTACCAGTCGAGCGTTGACCTGTCCGGCCTCCCGCCCCCGGCGGCCGCCGCGGTCCGGTCCGGCATCTTCGGCGGCGTCGCGGTCGCCCGCAAGATCGGGTCGCCGGCGCTGCTCGGCTCGGTGCGCACATCGTTCGTGCACGGCATAGACCTGGCGCTCGTCGTGTCGGCAGGCATCGCCATGGCCGGCCTTGTCCTGGCCGCGGCCTTCCTGCCAAGGCAGACGGCCGGGAAGATGGCCGTACCCGTCCAGGAGGCCGACACTGTCCCGACCACATGACCTCAGCGCGACAGGGTAGCGCGAGCGAAGGCCCAGGGGAACGAATGTGAGCCGTCCGAGCTCGGCGTCAGCCACGATCAGGGTGCATTGTGGCCGCGGCGGGCCTCGCGGGCGCGGCGCTTGCCCTCATGCATCGCCCGTACCCTGGCGATCGGGATCTCGTGGCCCTCCGCGACGAGCTCGGGGCTCAACGGCTGCGGCTCGGGCATCAGCTCGGCCCACGGATCGCCGCCCGCGATCAGCCCGCCGGCGGTATGCACGGTGAAGTCGGCCGGGCTGACGGCGTCCAGGTCGTCCCAGCCCACCGGGAACGATACTGGCACGCCAGGGCGCAGCCGGGGGCTGTACGCCGCGGCCACCGTCGCGCCGCCCGCCCTGGTCGAGTCGAGGAACACCTTGCCGTGGCGGTCCTGCCTGATGAACGCCGTAGTGGCCAGCGCGGGATCCAGCCGCTCGGCGCGCGCGGCGAGCGCGCGGGTGGCCGCGGCGACGTCCTCCATCGCCGCGTGCTGCACCGGCACGAACACGTGCAGCCCCTTCGCGCCGCTGGTCTTGACCGCGCCCGCCATGCCGACCTCGGCCAGCGCATGCCGGGCCAGGCGGGCGGCCGCGACGGCGAGCCCGAACTCGTCGCCGGACGGCGGGTCGATATCGAGCACCAGATGCGTCTGGTACTGCCAGTCCGGCGCCCTGACCAGCGTCGGGTGGTACTCGACCGCCCGCTGGTTGGCAAACCACAGCAGCGTCCTGCGGTCGTCGCACAGGGCGTATGCCACCTCGCGCTTGGAGGTCTCTGCCCACATGGTGACCGTGCGCACCCACGGCGGGGTGTACCTCGGCACGTTCTTCTGCATGAACGGCGCCTGACCGCGCAGCACCCGGATCACCGACAGCGGCCGGTCCCGCAGCACCGCGATGATCGGGCCTGCGACGGCATCCAGGTAGTCGACGAGGTCCCGCTTGGTGGCGCCGGCCTCGTCGAACAGCGGCTGGTCGAGGTTGGTGAGCGAGACCCCGTCCCGCTCCTCGCGGCCTCGCGCGCCGTCAGCCGCCATAGTCGAACAGCAGGGCCAGCGAGTCGTCCAGCTTGCGCAGGGTGTCCGCCGACACGCGGCCGATCGGGTCGGCGCCGAGCCGCTCGCGGCGCAGCCGCACCACGGAGTAGGACTCCAGATGGCCCGCAACCTGGTCGTCGCTGGTCAGCGCGACAACGTAAGGGGTCTCGGTCAGGTCAGGCCGGTCACTGACCCTGACCACCACGGGATGGCCGGTGATGGCGCTGAAGCCGTCGTTGCTGATGATGACCACGTACCCGGCACGGCCCAGCCCCGTGTGGGAGTAGACATCGCCGCGATTCACGCAGCGCCCTTCCCCGCCTCCGGATTGGTGAAGTCCTGCTCGCTATCCTCCGCCCAGACCGCCCAGGCATGCCCGGTGCCCCGGTCGAGCTCGGCCACCGTCGCGGCCGCGTCCCGCTGCACCTTTTCCCTGGCCGACCTCGACATCCAGGCCGACATCGGCAATCCGGCACGTTCGGCGGCCGCCTTGGCTTGGCGGTAGGTGCGCTCGTCGATGCTGATGCTGATGGTCTTCACAGCCATGTCCATAACGTTATCAACATTGTTTCCGCACCGAGACTTGTTGGCGCTACGAAGCTTGCGCAACGGGTCGCCCGGGATCGCGGCGGCCGGCGACAGCGGCCGGTCACGATCCTTGCACGCGAGCCATCACGATCACAACGCCGGGCCGGCCGAAAATCCTGCTTCGGGCCTAACGCAATCAGCCCCCGGTGATGCGGTGCGGCGGAGGCATCGACAGACTAGGGGGATGACTGAGCAGAGGGAGCCCGAGTCCGACAAGGTCGGCAAGGTCGTCGTGGTTGGATCGGACGGCGTCGCGGTCGAGAGCGACGCATCGGATGCGAGCGGCGAGCGCCCGGTGACCGAAATGGTCGAGCAGCCGGCGAAGGTGATGCGGGTCGGCAGCATGATCCGCCAGCTGCTCGAAGAGGTCAGGGCGGCCCCGCTGGACGAGAAGAGCAGGGCCAGGCTCAAGGAGATTCATACCAGCTCGATCAAGGAACTGGAGGACGGGCTGGCGCCCGACCTGGTCGAGGAACTCGAGCGGCTGTCGCTGCCGTTCGCCGAGGACGAGGTGCCGAGCGAGGCCGAGCTAAGGGTCGCGCAGGCCCAGCTTGTCGGCTGGCTCGAGGGCTTGTTCCACGGCATCCAGACGACGCTGTTCGCCCAGCAGATGGCCGCGCGGGCCCAGCTTGAGCAGATGCGCAGGGCACTGCCGCCCGGCATGGTTCCCGGATCGGAGGAGGCGCTGCAGCAGCAGCAGCGCACCTCGGGCCCGTACCTGTAGCTCTTAGCTCTTACTCGCCGGCCGCGCCGCCGCCTCGGCGGCGCCTGGTGAGGCCGGCCATGAGGCTCAGAGCGAGCCGAGCCGCACCTGGTCGAGCCAGGCCGCCGCGTCGGTGAACCGCGCGTCGGCGCGGGCGGCCCCCGCGCGGTCGGCGGCCGCCAGGTCGGCGGCCGCCAGGTCCCGCTCTGCCTGGGGGCCGGGCGCCATCGGGTAGCTGCCGAGGAACCGGACGCCGCTGCAGGTCCGGCGCAGGCCCATGAGCGCCTCGCCCACGCTGGGCGCCGATGCGTGACCCGCGCAGTCGATGAAGAAGCAGTACCGCCCGATTCCCTCGCCGGTAGGCCGGGACTCGATCCGGCTCAGGTTGACGCCGCGGACCGCGAACTGGCTCAGGATGTCCATCAGCGCGCCAGGATGGTCGTCGGCCAGGAATGCGATGACCGACGTCCGGTCCGCTCCGGAGGGGGCAGGCAGCGGGCCGGGCAGGCCGACCTCGACGAACCTGGTCACCGCGGCGTCGTTGTCGTGCACGCCGTCCGCGAGCACGGCCAGCCGGTAGTACCGCGCGGCGATGCGGCTGGCCAGGGCCGCGTCCAGCTCGGAGTCGGCGACCTGCTGCGCCGCGTCGGCGTTGGACAGGGCCGGCCGCCAGTGCGCGTCGGGCAGGTGGCTGGAAAGCCATCGCCGGCACTGCGGCTGGGCGACCGGATGACCGCCGACGACCTTGATGTCGGCGAGCCCGGTGCCCGGCCTGACCAGCAGGGCGAACTCGACCGGAACGATCACCTCGGCCTTGATCAGCAGCTGCGGCCCGGCGGCCAGCTCGTCCAGGGTCGCGTTGACGCCGCCCTCCACCGAGCTCTCGATCGGGACGACCGCGCGCTCCGCCGTGTGCGAGTGCACCGCGTCCAGCGTGGCCGCGATCGACGCGCACGCGACCGGCTCGAGCTCGCCGTCAGGGTGCAGCGCACCGACCGCCTGCTCGCAGAACGTGCCACGGGGCCCGAGGTAGGCACACCGGCCGGTAACGGTCATCACGCGACATCGGCCTGCCCGGTCACCTGCGCGTCCGGGCGCACGGGCGCACGCTGCCAGGGCTGGCGGGCCGCGAGTGCCCTGGCGACGCCGGCAAGCTGCCGCACCCGGTGCACCTGCGAGCTCATGTCCCGGCCGGTGGCCCGGTGCGCGAGCGGCACCCGCACCTCGACGATCCGCATGCCCTGGCGCAGCAGGTCGATGGTCAGCCCGGTCTCGGCACCCCAGCCCGCCGCGAGCGGCGTCGCCGCCTCGAACGCCGCCCTGGTCAGGCAACGCTGGCCATTGAGCGGTTCGGCCGGGCGCCAGCCCGTGGCCCGCTCGATACCCGCCCCGGATAGCCCGAGCACGACGCCGTGACCGCCGCGCTTGACCCTGGTAGTGAACACAGCGATGGTCATGTCGGCCTGGCCGGTCAGGACCGGTGCCGTGAGCGGCCCCGCGTGAGCCGCCGTCTCGGCCAGGTCGGCGTCGAGGAACAGCAGGTGCCGCGGGCGGCCGGGGACGAGCGCGGAACCTGTCCCGTGCGCGGGTCCCGCCCCCCGGGCCTCGAGCACCAGCACGGCCTCCGCGCCAGTCTCCATCGCCGCGGCCTTGCCGCGGTTCCTGGCGTGCCGCACCACCGTCGCCCCGGCCAGCGCCGCCTCGCAGCCCGTTCCGTCGACCGAGCCGTCGTCGACGACGACGACCATGTCGACGCCGGGTATCCGCGCCGCCGCCCGGACGGTCGCGCCGATCCGGTCGGACTCGTTCCTGGCTGGGATGACGACGGCCAGGTCGCCGCGTGGCGACATGGCTGCGATCTTAGTGGCGCGGCGGTGCTGCTAGCTGCCGACCGCCTGGGCCGGCTTGTCGGTCACGGTGAACACGGCCTCGAGCCCGGTCACCTGCAGGATCTTCCTGACCGCCGGGCGCGGCGCGGCCAGTTCCAGGTCCCCGCCCCCCTCACGTGCCTCGCGATGGGCGGCGAGCAGAACGTTCACCCCGGTCGAGTCGCAGAAGTCCACCCCCGACAGGTCGACGATCAGGCGGACCGGGCCACCGCTGCCCAGCACGGCCGCCAGCGCGCGCTGCAGCCGGGGAACGGTGTACAGGTCGATCTCTCCCTGGACCGACATGACGACGTATTCCCCCTGCTGCCGGCATGTGACCTTTAGCTCCACGTCCCGCACATTACTCGCCCCGGGCGCGATCCACCACCCGCCGCCGACCCGCCGCGCGCGCTCCGACGAGGGCCAGAACGCCGGCTGCGCCTGAACTTTCGCGCCCCGAGCAAGGCCGGACAAAAGTTTGGCAAAGAGTCCGGCGGGAACGGCGTGTCACCCCAAACCGGACTCGCCGGCCTGCCCGCACACCTGCTGCCCCGGGATGGACGCGATGGAAGTGCCATCCATCCGGCGAATCGATGATCGATGTGCCTTCCATCGCGCGGGCCGCCCGGCCCCGACCCCGAGCCACCCGCACGCCAGCCACGCCGCGCCGCGCCGCGCCGGGAGCCGCGTAGTGTGGATGGCATGGCGCGCATCATCTTGTTCATCGTCGCGGCGGTCGCGATCCTGGTGCTGTTCTGGCTGCTGTTCTGGGGCCTGATGCACGTGCTGGTGATCGGGTTCTGGATCCTGGCCGTTGCCCTGCTCGGGTTCGGGCTGTTCCGCATCGGGCGCTGGTCTGGGTCCAGACAGTAACGCGAGTCCCGCAGGTTCCGGTCAGCGCATCGGGGTGAGCTCGCCGACGCGGCGGGCCCGGCCGGCCGGACCCTGGCCTGCCGGCTCGGGGATCGGCGAGCCGTCCAGCACGAGCGGGTCGGGACGCGGCGCGGAGACCGGCTGGTCAGAGTTGCCGCTTGCCTGATCAAGGTCAGCGACGATCGCCGGATCGCGGCGAACCGGGGCGCACATGCCGCGCGGGCCGCCGCGGATGGCGCCAAGCTCGCTCCCCGGCACCGTGATGACTTCGAAGCCAGCCGCCGCCATCCTGGCGTTGGTCTCGACGTTCCGCTCGTTGCAGACAGCCACCGTGGGGCCGAGGGCGAGCGCGTTGCCCCCGTCGTCCCACTGCCCTGAGCGGCCGTGCTGGGAGTCCAGCCCGGTGTCGATGACCGTGAGCCCGTCGATGCGCAGCGCCTCGGCGGCGGCCTCGAGGAACGGCCGCGGCCGGGAGACGCGCAGCTCGTCCAGGCGCAGCGTGATGCTCAGGGCGGTCAGCGTGAACGCGAGCGCCGGGACCATGATCACGGTGCCGGGACCGACCACGGTGCAGGCCAGGTCCAGGTGACCGCCCTCGCCGCGCTGGTTCATCGGCACGGCCAGCACGGTATGCACGACTCCGGCGTCCAGCAGGTGCCTGGCCAGCCGTTCCGCGCTGGCCGGCGTGGTACGCACGCCGACGCCGACGGCGACGACACCAGGCCCGAGCAGCAGGATGTCCCCGCCGTCGAGTTGCCTGGACCCGGCGTCGTACCGGGAGTTCAGGCCGCAGAAACGCGGGTGGTGGCCATAGATGACGGCCATCAGGTTGTTTTCCCGAAGGCGCGGTCCAGGCAGGCTGCCGACGACCGCCTGGTCGCCGATCCAGGTGCTCGAGTCCCTGGCGAAGACCAGGTTCGGCAGCGGGTCGATCACGAAGTCGTGCGGGTCGAGCAGGTCGTAGACCAGGCCGTTGCCCGACCTGAGCTCGGCGGGGGTCAGCCCGGCTATGAGTACCGAGGCCAGTTCCTCCGGCGCGAGCAACTCCAGGTGCTCCCGCACGCCGGCCCCGAGCACGTCGCCGAGTTCGGCGTCGGCCAGCACCGAGGCGACCGCCTCGTTCCGCGCCGACTGGTACTCCAGGACGTCTTGCAAGAGCTCGGTGACGTACAGGACCTCGGCGCCACGGTCCCTGAGCACGTCGGTCAGCGTGTCGTGCTCCTGCCGCGCCCTGGCCAGCCACGGCTGGCCGTCGAACCGCAGCCGGCTTCTGGTCCTCGGCGTGATGCGGGTGAGCTCAGGTCCTGGCCGGTGTACCAGCACGGTCCTGAGGCAGCCAGTTTCGCTGTCAGTACCGATGCTGTAGCTCACGATTCCCCCGCGGGTCCCCTGCACCGTGCCCCCCGGACGGCGCCCCTGAAGGCAGTATCACCAATCCCCGCGCGATTACGCATCACCGGTCCGACGGCGCGGAATTCCGGGGCGCCTGACGAACGGCCGGCCTACGGGCCGGCGATCCGCGATCCAGCCACGGCGTCGGCCCGTCCGAACGAGCCGCCTGCATCGCCGCGAGTGCCAGGCTCTGACAGCCCGAACCGGCCGGGAACTTCGCCTCGCTCGCCCCTGCCGTCGGACCTGGGTGCCGCGAGCACGGCCCAGACGGTCAGGCCCACGTCATCGGTTCGCACGCCCCAGGTCTTGCACAGGTGCTCGACGATGCTCAGCCCGCGGCCGCTGATCGACGAGGGCGACGGATGGCCCGCGTGCGGGACCGTCGGGCTGCCGCCGTCACTGACCGCGACCTCGACCGAGCTGCCGTCGACGGCCCAGGCCACCTGGAGCCGTTCTCCGGGCAGCGGGTAGGCGTGCAGGATCGCGTTGCTGAGCAGTTCGCTGATGACCAGGGCGGCGTCCCTGACCGCATGGTCGAAGACCCCGACCGCCCTGAGATCCTCGGACAGTGCCCGGCGCGCGAGGGCTACGCTCGCCGGGGCACACGGCAGGTGGACGACGCTCGACGTCCTCACCTCCCTGACCGCCCGCCCCGGCAATCGCGGCGCGTCCCCTCGACGCCGCAGGGTTCCGATGCCCGAACTTACTGCGCGGGAAACCGCCCGGGAATGAGGCGATGATCACAGCCGGCCGCCCGCCCCGGCACCGGGCGTGGCCGCGAACGGCGCTCGGCCAAGCCAGCAAGGGATTGCGGGCCGCTGACCACCGCTTGAGGCCCGCTTGGGTTTACCAGATCGTTATCGAGCCCGCCGCGGGAGGCCGCCGAGATCGGAGGCTGGCCGAGGGTGGGTGAGGGTGGCACGCCCTGGGCCGACTCGGCCGTGCGGGCGAGGCAATGGATGACCGGCCGGCGGCGCTGACCTGCCCCCCAAGGTCAGTCTTCGCGGTCCGCAGCGGGGCGAAGGGCGTCACTCGGGTACAGTCGGCGCCGTGATAATCGCGCGCTCTGGCAGCCGGCCGTGCCCGGGCACCGACGCATGAGGTCGACCAGGTCTGACCCACCTGGCCAGGTGCTCGACGCCGCGGCCCAGCCGCCGGGCGCCGAGGGGAATGGCCAGGCCTCCCAGCCCGACGGCTCGCTCGCCGCACTCGCCGCACAGTACGGGCTCCGGCCGAGCGCGCAACGCCCCACGATCGGCACCTACCTGTCCGAGCTCGCCCGCCGGTGGAACTTCATCATGGGCTTCGCCACCGCGCGCAACGTAGCGATGTACACCGAGGCGAAGCTCGGGCAGCTCTGGCAGGTTCTCGCTCCGCTGCTCAACGCGGGCGTCTACTTCCTGATCTTCGGCCTGATCATCAAGGGCGTCAGCCGCGGCGTACCCGACTACCTGCCGTTCCTGGTCACCGGGGTCTTCGTCTTCAGCTTCACGCAGCGGACCTTCATCTCCACGTCCAAGGTGATCACCGACAGCCTGCCGCTGATCAGGGCGCTGAAGTTCCCCCGCGCCTCGCTGCCGCTCGCCTACGTGATGATCGAGTTGCAGCAGATGCTGCTGTCGATGGCGGTGCTCTTCGTGCTCGTGCTCAGCGAGCGCGAGCCGCTGACCTGGCACTGGCTGCTGGTGGTGCCCGCCCTGGCGCTGCTGACCATGTTCAACGCGGGCATCGGCCTGTTCGCCGCCAGGACCGGCGCCCGGGTCAACGACTTCGCCCAGCTGCTGCCGTTCCTCATGCGGACCTGGCTCTACCTGTCCGGCGTCATCTACAGCATCCAGCTGTTCGTGGCACAGCACTCCCGCAACTACGGCTGGGTGACGACGCTGCTCCAGATCAACCCGGCCGCGATCTTCATCACGCTGGTACGCAACGCCCTGCTCACCACGCAGCGCGCCAGCGCCTTCGGCGCGAAGCGGCTCGACGCCGCCAAGTGCTACGCCTGGGCCGGGACGGCGAAGCCGCGCCCAGTGCCGAACGGCTGGGACAAGGCCGTCTACCAGGTCAAGCACAACCTGCCGCACGGCCATCCGCTCAGCCAGTACGGCAGCGCCTACTGCCGTCCCAGCGTGATTTCCACCCACCTGTGGCTGTTCGGGGCCGGGTGGGCGGTCGCCGCGCTGCTGCTCGGCTTCTGGTACTTCTGGCGGAAGGAGGTGAACTACGGCCGTGGCTAAGCCGGCGAAGGGCGCAGGCACCGCGACCCGCGCGGTGCTCCCCGACCAGGCCGGCGGCGCGGGCAGCACCACCGAGCCGACCGTCATCGTCGACTGCCTGCACGTCGTCTACCGCGTCTACGGCGCGGGCGGGGACCGCGGCACCGCGTCGACCGCCCTGTTCCGCATACTCGGCAGGAAGACGAGGCCGGCGATCCGCGAGGTGCACGCCATCCGCGGCATGACGTTCGTCGCCTACCGCGGCGACGCGATCGGCATCATCGGCAGGAACGGCTCGGGCAAGTCCACGCTGCTGCGCGCGATCGCCGGGCTGCTCCCGCCCGAGCACGGCACGGTCTACACGATCTGCGACGCCTCCCTGCTCGGCGTCAACGCCGCCCTGATGGAGGACCTCACCGGCGAGCGGAACGTGGTGCTCGGGTGCCTGGCGATGGGGATGACCAAGGCCGACATCAAGACCAAGTACGCCGACAAGGCGGGCACGGTGTTCCTGGTCGCGCACGACCTCGAGGAGGTCGAGGACACCTGCAACCGGGTGATCTGGCTGGACCGGGGCACGATCGTCGAGCAGGGCGAGGACGTCGTCGGCATCATCGACAGGTACATCGACGCCTCGGGCGGCGAGAAGGTCACCAGGGACCCGGTGACCAGGAAGCGGATCAGCG
>WNGL01001302.1_pt1 | contig 35837 bp, 34 predicted proteins | sample 5400591 | NCBI WGS metagenome assembly WNGL01 (sample SAMN13153377, study PRJNA577476) | soil metagenome | isolation source: 80 cm soil or saprolite under Garry oak tree replicate 1 | place: USA:California | collected 2016-06-15
CGTGGATCATGCTCTCGACGTAGGTCCTGTAGAGCGCGCTCGCCTTCGCCGGGTCGAAGTAGCGGTTGGGGAACGGCCAGTCGTGCGATTCCAGCTCCAGATGCGTGTAGGGCATCAGGTGGAAAAAGGAAAATTTCAAACGGGTTTCAGTGTCCGTAGATCGAAGCGCTTCGCCCTAGGGCCCGAGGATCACTGAAACAGCAAGCCATCGCACCTCCCGGGACAGATGTCCTTCACCTGTACCGTGCCCCCTGGCGTGCCGTCTGTCCTCCACAGCTCGCGGCCGCTGACGCCGTCGTCGGCCGAGAATAGCAGCGCGTTGTTCAAGACGGTGAAGGCATTCGGGGCGCCCAAGGTCGTGTTGTTGATGCCTTTCACCTGCACCGTGCTCCCGGCGACATCGGTCTTCCACAGCTCGACAGCGGCGACGCCGTCGCTGGCGGAGAAATACAAAGCGTTGTTGAATACGGTCAGTCCCGAGACAAGGGAAACTGCGCCCACCCGCACCGTGCCGGCGGCATCGGTCTTCCACAGCTCCGCGCCTGCGACGCCGCCGTCGTCGGCGGAGAAATACAAGGCATTGTCGAACACCATGAACCCGTGCGGAGAAGAATCCGCAGTCGGGTTGATGTTCTTTACCTGCACCGTGCCGGCGACATCGGTCTTCCACAGCTCGAAGCCGGTGATGCCGTCGTCGGCCGAGAAATACAAGGCGTTGTTGAATACCGTGAAACCGGAGGGCGAGGAATCTCCGTTCAGGTTGATGTCCATCACCTGCACCGTGCCGGCGACATCGGTCTTCCACAGCTCGAAGCCGGTGGAGCCGTCGTTGGCCGAGAAATACAAGGCGTTGTTGAACACCTTGAAGCCGGACGGAGAGGAATCGCCCATCGGGTTGATGTCCTTCACCAACACCGTGCCGCCTGGCGTGCCGTCGCTCTTCCACAGCTCGATTCCGGTGATGCCGTCGCTGGCCGAGAAATACAAAACGTTGTTGAAGACGGTCAGTCCGGAGACAAGGGAAACTGCGCCCACGCGCACCGTGCCGGCTCCCGTGCCGTCGGTCTTCCACAGCTCGCGGCCGCTAAGGCCCCCGTCAGCCGAGAAATACAGGGCGTTGCCGAGGACGGTCAATTCACGGGGGGAGGAAACTACGGCCGTCACCCGCACCGTAGCTCCCGTGCCGTCGCTCTTCCACAGTTCGGGGCCGGTGCCGTCGTCGGCGGAGAAAAACCACGCCCCGTTGAAGAAGACGAACTCGGAGGGAAAGAGACCGCTCCCGCCGGGAAAGGAATTCCCGGCGCCCAGGTTGATGTCCTTCACCAAGCTCGTGCCGTTCGCGGTGCCGTCGGTCTTCCACAGCTCGATGCCCCGGCCGCCGTCGTTGGCGGCGAGGAGCATGATGCTCGGTGAGCTCGCGCTGCTGGCGCCGCCGCCGCACCCCGCCAGCCCTAATGCGGATGCAAGTGCCAGAGCGCTCGCAGCTTTGCACAACGGTCCCATCAGGTTCTCTTCAAGATGGATCATGGCATTCTACCTCCTGAGTGCCGAGTCCCCTGTCTGGCAGGCTGCCGAAGTCGTAGTCCATCTGCCGGGGTTGGCGGCTCGCCGCCCCGGCGATGCCCGGGCGCTAGCCGGCGTCCTTTCGGGACTCGATCAGCGCCCGGTACCGCGCCTCCAGCTCGCGTGACAGCTGCTCCGCTTTCAGCCGCTCGGTGACGTCGCTGATCACGGCCAGGCGCGCAGGCCGGCCGTCGAATTCGAGATTGAAGGAGACGATTTCGACGTTGATCTGCTCTCCGCTCTTCTTGCGGTGCCGCGCCACGCGTTGCATGTAGGAACGGCTCGGATCCTGAAAGTCCTTGAGCAGCTGCGCGATGTCCTCCGGCGGGCGGAGCTGCTCCGCGGTCATCGACAGAAACTCTTCCCTCGAGTAGCCGTAATGGTCGACGGCCGCATGGTTCACGGCGAGGAAACGCAGGGTCTTGTTTTCCACGACCCACATCGGACGGGGATGGATGTCGAACAGCATCCGGTAGCGCTCCTCGCTGTCTTGCAGGTCCTTCAGCCCGCGCGCTTTTTCCGTGACGTCTCTTCCGACGCCGTGGTACCCCTTGAATTTGCCCTGCGGGTCGAAAATCGGCTCGCCGTTCACGCTCAGGTAGCGCATTTCGCCGGCATTATCCGGGACCGTGTATACGAAGTCGCTGAACGGCTCGTGACGCTCGAGCTTTTCGCGATGCTGCTGCCAGGCTTTTTCCGGAAGGGACCCGGGACCCTGAAGCTCCCAACGCGCCTTGCCGATGAAGGCTTCCGGGTCGATGCCCCGCTTTTCTACTCCGGACAACTGGACGAACCGGAAATTTTCGTCCTGCACCCAGTACCAGTCCGAGCTCAGCTCCACCATGCGGCGGAATCGGGATTCGCTCGCCTTGAGCGCATCCTGGGCCAACTTGAGTTCGGTGATTTCGTGGACCAGAGCGACGAAGCATTGCGGCGAACCCGTGCCGTCGCGCACCAGCGCCCCTACGACCTGGACCCAGAGGGCCGAACCGTCCCTGCGCAAATAACGTCTCTCGTGGACGCGAGCACCCGGCCCCGCCAGAAGCTCCAGCTGGATCTCCTGAGTTGACTCCAGATCGTCGGCGTGGGTGACGTCCCGAACGTTTTTTTGCAGCAGCTCCTGCTCGCGGTAGCCGAGCATGCGGCACAGCGCTTCATTTACGCGCACAAAGACGCCCTCTGGCGATATGACTGCGACCCCGACCGCGGTCTGCGCGAAGAGCGAACCGAACAAGGCATCGCCGTTTGGAACGGCGGGCCCTCCCTGCAGACGCTTATCCGATTTCATGAAACCTCGGACCTCCCCGATACCGGGCAAGTGAGTGTGACACCGATCGGACCTCGAGTGTATGAACTATGTTACGAACCGCAGCTGCCACGGTGCCGTCAGGCGCTTCTCATCCGTCCCCTAACCCGACGATAATGCGAAACGCACTCCGCCAAGGGGACCCATGAAGCCGCTCTCGCGCCTGTTGTCCGCAATTGCGGTGGCGACGCTGTCCGCCGCGCACGCCTTCGCGCAGAGCTATCCCGCAAGACCCGTGCGGATGGTCGTCCCGTTCGCCGCGGGCGGTGCCGTGGACACCGTCGCGCGCGCTCTCGGGCAGAAGCTCGTGGAGACCTGGAAGCAGCCGACGCTCGTGGACAACCGCCCCGGCGCGGGCGGGAACATCGCGGCCGACCATGTCGCCAAGGCCGCGGGAGACGGCTACACCTTGCTCATCACGACACACGGCTTCGCGATCAGCCCCGGCCTCTACAGGAAGCTCCCGTTCGACGCGACGAGGGATTTCGCGCCGGTGACGCAGCTCACCTCCTCTTTCGTGGTGCTCGTGGCCAATCCGCAACTTCCGGCCGCATCGGCAAAGGAGCTGATCGCGCTCGCGAAGTCCAGGCCCGGCGCGATCAACTACGGCTCTACCGGAATCGGAGCGCCCCCGCACCTGCTGGGCGAGCTTCTCAAGAGCATGACCGGCACCGACATGCTGCACGTCCCCTACAAGGGCGACGCGCCGCTCAGCCAGGCCCTGCTCGCGGGGGAAGTGCAACTCGCGTTCATGCCGCTCGCCGGAGTCCTGGCTCATATCAAGTCGGGCCGGCTTCGGGCGCTGGGCGTGAGCAGCAACGCGCGTTCGCCGACTATGCCCGAGGTTCCCACTCTGACCGAGGCCGGAGTTCCACTCGAATTCACGGGCTGGCTCGGCCTGTTTGCGCCCGCAAGCTCGCCGCGCGACATCGTGCTCCAGATCCAGCGCGACATGGCCCAAGCGATCGTCGCCCAAGACATGCGCGAGCGCTGGCCCGCCTGGGGATACGAGCCGGTCGGAAGTACGCCCGAGCAGTTCACTGAAAAGTACAAGCTCGATCTTGCAACCTACGCCAGGGTGATTCGGGACGCGAAAATCCCGCTCCAGGACTGAGCTGCCGCTCAGCCGTCCACGAAAATCAAGGTCAGGGCCGTTGCGGCGATCGCCGCGAAGAACGCCCAGAGGATGCGCGGAACCCATATCTCGTTGTCGATCAGCGGCCGGACGCCGCGCTCCTTCATGAGTTCGTGCTCCCGCGAGAAGGCGGGGAACGCCAATTCCTTCTCCATCTCGCCGAGCAATTGCAGCTTCACGCCGAAAAGGCCGCGGTAAAAAATCAGGGTCTTCATCCAGACGTGACAGACCACGACGGCGAAAGCCGCGACGGTCAGCACGAGAACGAGGTCGACCTGGGCAAGAGGCTTCCCCGACTCGGTAAACGCGACCACACCGAGCAGCGCCGACACGATGGAAAGGTAGAATCCGTTCGCGGTCGCATAGCGCGCGCCGATGTTTCCCACGTCGCCGATCAGAGCCTTGTACTGTTCCAACAGCGTCGAATCTGCCATCGTCATCTCCCTCGGTTGAGTATGCGGCGTCAGTGGCCCAGCGTTTCGTTCAGCACCCGCGCGAGCCGCACGCCGGCCTTTTTGATCTGGATTTCGATCAAAGGGGCCGCCTTCATATAGTAGGCCTGGTCGATGGCGACCACCTCCACGATCCTGCTCGAGCACGAGGCCGCCACCGGAAGCAGCGCATAGACAGCGTCTCTCGCGATCCGGTGGCTCTCGGCCGTCCAATCGGAAATCGAGCCCTTTTCCCACGCCTTCATGTTCCCGTCCGCGATCGGCGCGGAAACGATGGCGCGCTCGCCGCCGCGATCCGCGATCAGCCTGCGCACCATGCTGACGTCCCAGACGGCGTGCAGGTTGAGAGTTCCATAGGGCGGGTTGTCGCGCTCCCCGAAGAAGGAAACCTGCACGCGGTTCCCGCCGCGGTCGCCCCGGTTGGCGGCGTGCAGCGGTTGGTGCAGGTCGCCCACCAGATGCACGACCCACTTGAGGGCCTCGTTGCGCTGCGCGGGCCTCGCCCGCTCGTTGCCGAGGATTTCGATTTGACGGGCGAGCTGCGCGGAAGCACACCGGCTGCCGCGGCAGTACTTCGAGTACTCCGCGGCCCCGCACAGCGGTACGTCGTCGTAATGCCAGGAAGCGCGCCGCTTTCCCCGCTCCGTGTCCTTGATTTCGTCGGCCCAGTTCGCGACCTCGCCGAGAGTGTGCCGGCCGGATGGCTGGTCGTCGGCGAGGCGGTCGTTCTTGAGGAGCTCCAGGATCTCTGCATTGGCCTTGGGCCCGGTGTAGCGGGCTGCGATTTCGCCCACCATGCGATGTCCCTCCGGGCCCCAGGCAAGAGCGGCTTGCACCGGCGAAAGCGCGAGGAGCGCGCAAAGAACGCGCGAATTCAGCAAGAGATCCAGATGCCCGTCACTGCGGTTGAAATCCGATGTCGCGCACGAGCTTGCCGTACTTGGCGTAATCGCTGCGGATGACCTCGCCGAAGTATTCCGGCGATTCGGCAACGACGATGAGGCCGGCGGTCACGAGCTTGTCGCTCACCTCGGGCAGCTTCATCGCGTGGTTGATCTCGTCGTTGAGCTTGAGAATGATCGCCCGCGGCGTTCCCGCCGGCGCGACGTAGCCGAACCAGCCGCCCGACTCGTAGCCGCGAACCGTCTCGGCCGCCGCCGGTGTGTCGGGCCAGAGCGGAACGCGCGTGCCGCTGAACCCTTGTACGGAACGTGCGTGAAGGTGAAACTGCCCATCACGCGCAAGTGCTCGAAGGCGAGATGGGGGAAGCCTCCCTCCCCGTTGGTCGCCACCGTGAGCTTGCCCGGGTTGGCCTTGGCGTACGAGATCATTTCCCCGATTGACTTGAACGGCACCTCGGGATACGCAACGATGCCGAGATAATTCGTTGTCGATACTGCGATCGGCAGAAAATCCTTCAGGGCGTCGTAGGGAATGTTCTTGCTCGTGTGCGGCAGGACGACCAGGTTACCGCCTTGCCCTGCGGCGAGGGTATAGCCGTCGGGCGCGGCTTTGGCGACAAAATCCAGGCCGAGCATCCCGCTCGCACCCGGACGATTCTCGGCGACGATCGGCTGGCCCAGGCGCTCGCTCATCTTCGGCGCGATCAGGCGGGTCATGATGTCCATGGTGTTGCCGGGCGGGAAAGGGATGACGATCTTGATCGGCTTGGCAGGATAAAGCTGGGCGAGCGCAGCGGAGGCGAACCCCAACGCAAAGGCTGAAAGCACGAACACGCGGAGCTCTTTCATTCTCGCTCTCTCCTCATCCGATTCCGACGATTCATTTTACGAGCGACGATCACCAATGTCATTCCCGTGCAACGGGAAATCCATGGAGTTGAAGTCCCTGGGGCCTTAATCAGGGCAAGACCGGGTGCCTCCGAGAGTTGGTCGTAGCACTCGTGCCCTTATCGCTCTTTCAGTGTCACACCGAGGAGGGTGGTCACTTGAAGGTAATCGTCGATCACCAACAGAAACGCAGAGCTGGCGTAGCCGGAGTCGGCCGTCAGGCGGCCGCGGCGCCGGAAAGCGCCAGCGATTTCGTGCTCAACGACCTCCGGTCGGTGTCGGGTTCGGCCTCGGCGTCGCGATTGGCGCGTTGGCTACGCTGGCCGCGCGCCGCCGACGCGGCAGCGCTCGGGCCCTGCCCGGCTCTAAGGCCGTCTGGCCCTGCCCGCTCCGCCGAGAACGGCGACAACCAGCCATGCGGCGCACGCAACGAGCGCCGCGATGAATACCCAGTTGTAGCCCTGGCGGAAGCTTTTAGTCATCATGGACCCGAGCGAGCGCAGCACCACGGGGTGCGCCATCGCGATGACGGCGAGCGTGGCGAGGGGGAGGATCATGGGCTTGACGAGAAGCCAGCGCCCGTGCTCGGGGCCGATGAGCTCGGCGGCCCGCTGAGCGAACAGCCAGAACACCACCATGGCTCCGCCATAACCGAGGAGCTGGGCGAGGCGGGCTGCCGTCACTCCGGTCTTGCCGAACCTCATGGTCTTGAACAGCGCCATGTCGCCGAGCACCCACGCCAAAGCGAGCGCCAAGACTATCACGATGACGTACCGCATCACCCACATCCAGCGTTCATTCATGTCCAACCCCCTTTTCTTTAGAGCTGGCAGGCCACTCTAGCCAGAACGGTTCGCCGTCGCTGTGTCAAAGTACCGGTTGTGGCGTACGCGCCACAACCGGCTATTGCATACGGTCGGCATGAACCAATTTACCACTAGACTCGTTCCGATTCGCCCCGTTGAGGGTGCGAAGGAGGAGCCAAGTTAGCATAAGACCGCTGTGCCCCGTTCAGGACAGCTTCAAGCACTGGACTGCGGCGCGCCGGAGAATTGATTATCCTATCCGTGAATGTCCGGTATGGAGAACGGCGACCGGCGGCTCAGGGTCGATACCCGACGTTGAGTGTCGGTTTCCCGATTTATTTACTCTGAGACAGGCTTCGCAGACGATGGCATTTGCCACCGCGTGGCGTCCAAATCCAGTGTTTTCGAGAGCCAAGACGAGACGATCGCCTGGATCGCTTCCTCACGCCCGTTGTAAAAGTGGTCGCAGTCCGGAATGATTTCCACGTCGCACGGACCGCCGGCGCGCGCCCTGAAATCCTCGGCGGGGTAGTTCTCCGGCGCTTCCTTGTCGCCGCGGACGTAGAGCGTCGGGCATTTGATCGTCGGGGCGAGCGCGAGGCCGTCGGGCGTCTCTGTGAGCCGGTCGAGGTAGCTCTCGGCGCTGATCGCGTACCACCAGCCGGGCATCAGCATCAGCTCGCGTCCGCGCCCCGACGCGACGAGCTCCCTTGCGCGTGCGGTGAATTCCTCGACGCGGTCCCGCGCCATGAGTCCGGCTCTGCTGGTGCGCTCGAGAATGTTTTTGCCTCCGACATGCGCCGACAGCAGCACGAGCGCCGGCGTTTCCGGGTGATCGGCGGCGTGGCACACGGCGAGCATGCCGCCGTTGCTGTGCCCGATCACGACCGGAGCGGGAAATCCGCGCGCCGAGAGCCAGCGCGCCGCGGTGCGGTTGTCCTCGATTTCCTCGCGCGCGAGCTGATAGGCGCCGCCTTCTGCGATGCGGCTCGCGCGGGTGCTGAGGATGTCGTGCCCGCGGCGATTGAACGCAAGGCACGCCAGGCCGAGCTTCACCAGCGCGGGCGGCAGGAAGCGCGGCGCCCCGGTGTAGAAATTCATGGTGTTGCCGTGAAACAGCAGCGCCGCGCCCGCCGCCCTGCCCCCGGGCTCGTAGTACAGGCCGTCGAGCGGAATCGTATCGGTGGGAATGGAGACGAGCTCGGCGCGCACGCGACTACTTCGGGGAAATCACGGGCAGGAGCAGACTCGCCGGTCGCCCCGGACCGAAGTGCAGCGTGACTTTCCCGCCGAAGATCGCAGGCGGCCGGTCGGTTTCGTCGTCGTGGATGAAGGGTCCGCAGCCGCGCATGGGATTTTTCATGTTGGAGAGGGACGCGGCCTCGCCATCGTGCTCGTAATCGCTTCCGCGGATCGTGAGCGCGATGCGATAGCCCGCCGGAACGACGATGCAGGTCGGCCAGATCTCGATGTCGAGTTCCACCACCTCCCCTGGCTTCAAGGGCTGGTTTTCGTCGTGTGCATGGAAAGGCCGGTATGGCAGCGATCGCTTCGGATCGAGCTTTCGTTGCGAAGCGCGCAGCCAGCCCTGTCCGACGGGCGTGCGCGGGTCGAGCGCGCCCTGGAACGAGACCTCCTTTCCCTTCGGGTCGAACACGCGCAGCACCGCGAAGATGTCCGCGTCGGCGGTGGACGAGGAGATGAAGAGCTTGAGCGCCGAAGGCCCGGTGATCTCGGTTTCGCGCCCGAGCGGCGGGGTGGAGAAGGTCACGCCTTCGCCCGTCGCGTCGTAGACGACAGACTGCTCGCCCGCAAACGGCGCCGGTGACAGCCTCATTCCCTTCGGATCGAGGTGGAAATGCGTCCACGTCGTGCGCGCGAGCGGCCATTCGCTCTCGTGGCGCAGGACGAATTTTTCTCCGGGATGCCTGACCTGCAGCTGCACCTGCGGCTGCCTGTCCCAGCCGTTGGCGATGCCTTTCAGGAAATGATCGAAGAAGCGTTTCTGAAGCTTGACTCCGTAGTCGGTGTAGAACGGCGCCCAGTGCGACCCGCCGTGCACCTCCAGCCATTTCTGCCGGGATGCCGCGCCCGCAAACCCCTCGAAGTTGCCGCGCGTGTGCAGTCCCTGCCCGCCCCAGTTCGCGGACGAGAGCAGCGGGACTGTGACTTTGGAGAGATCGGCTGTGCGCTCGCGGTAGTAGGGACCGTCGAGGGGCCGCGAGAGCAGCTCCTGCCACATATTTTCGCGGTTCTTCTGGAGCTCCTCGGGCGAGAGCGTCTCGGGGCCGCATACGGACTCTCCGGTCACGCGGCTCCTCGCGCCGCGCTCGCCCTGCCCGTGCTGCACCGTTTTCACCTGCATGTCCTGCCAATTCTTGCGGAAGCTGCAGATGATGCCGCCGTGGCGGTTGCCGTCGCGGTAGCTGTCGCACCAGCCTTCCCAAACGCAGATCGCCGCAAGATGCGGCGGCTGCGACGCGGCGGCGCGCCACTGGTTGCTCGCGTAATAGGAGATGCCGTTCATTCCCACCTTTCCGCTGCACCAGGCTTGCACCGCCGCCCACTCGACGCACAGGTAGATGTCGCGCGTCTCGCGCGCGTTGTTGTGGCACAGATAGCCCGGCGAGCGTCCGGCGCCGCGCGAATCGACCCTGATGCAAACGTAGCCGTCGGGCACCCACTTTTCGGGATCGACCACTTCCCAGTTGGCGTATTCGTTGCTGCTGCCCGCGACCGCGTCCGGAGTGTCGCGCGCCATGATTTCCCATGCGGTCTTGTAGCCCTCCTGGAACGCGAGCCCCTTGCCATACGGCCCGTAGGAAAGAATCACGGGATAGCGCCCTTCTGCCGCGGGGCGGAACACGTCGGCGCGGAGGACTAGGCCGTCGTCCATCCTGACCGGCACGTCCCAATCGATTTTCATGCCGGGCGCCCCTAGCGGAAATCACCGCCCGATACGGGAATTGGCGAGTTCCAGCCGGTCAGCGAGGTTGCGCGCCAGAGCGCGCGTGAGATAGAGCTGCGCACCCACGCTCATCTTGTTGAATGCATCGGGTCTGAATTTCGCGAGCAGAAGCTCCGTCACCGAATCCACCGTCGCGTTCCGCGGGACCTCGCCGCCGCGGATGTATGCCATCTCGCCGAAGCACTCGCCCTCGTTGATCATGTTGAGCAGACGCCCCTGGCGGGTCACCTTGGCCTGCCCCTTGCCGATGAAGTAGAAGCTCTTTCCTCTTGCGTTCTCGTTCACGATCGTCTGATTGGGTCCCACGCGCGCCCAATCGCCGGCTCGCGCAAGCTCCCAGAATTCCGTATCCGAGAGGGCTGCGAGCATCCCGACTTTCCTCAGAGCGACGTATTTCTCGCTATCGGGAACGACACCGGGCGGAAGAGTCTGCTGGACGACTCTCGAGAGCTCCGACGCGAACTCGGCCCAGCTCGGGTAGCGGTGCTCGGGCTTCTTTGCCATCGCGCGCAGGACGATGGCGTCCACGGACTTCGGCAATCCGGACCGGGCACCGCTCGGCGGAATCGGGGCCCGGTTCTGGATTTTCTGCACCAGGATCTCGATGGTCTCCCCCGTGAAAGGCTTCTTGCCGGTGAGCAGTTCATAGAGCGACACGCCGAGCGAGTACATGTCGCTGTGAAAGCTGAGCTCCTTGCCGGCAATCTGCTCGGGCGACATGTAGTAAGGCGAACCCATCGCCGCGGTCTGAACGACCTGGCTCTTGCGCAGGTAGGCCGCGCCGAAATCGGAGATCTTCACCTCGGTGCCTTCGACGAGCATGAGGTTCGCCGGCTTGATGTCGCTATGGACGATGCCTTCCTTGGCGGCGTACTCGAGCGCCCCGCAGCACTTGAAGGCGATCTGCAAGACATCGGCGACCGGGAGAAGCTTACCCGCGGCGACGTGCCTGGAAAGATCGCCCCCCTTGACGAATTCCATGGCGATGTAGCCGGAGTCCTCCTGGACCACCGCGTCGAGGATCGCCACGATGTGCGGATGCCGGAGCTTTCCAGCGAGCGAAGCCTCGTTCAGGAACTGCGAGCGGTACACCGTGCCGAATTCGGGATCCCGGAATACTTCGGGCTCGATCGTCTTGAGCGCGACTTCACCCCCGGTAAAGGTATCCTTGGCGAGGTACACCATACCGGTCGCGCCCTTGCCGATCGCCTTTTGAACGTCGTACTTGCCGACCTGAAGGCTCAGGTCCATCTGAACGGCAGGTTCCGACACGCGCTCTCCCGGTATGCACCGCGGCGACTCGAATTGTGGCCGTGATTGTGTCATATCCCGGCGAAAAACGGGCGCAGGGATCTTCGCCGAAAAGCCCGGCGGCACGCGCCGGCCGGGCCTGGACAAAGGACAGCGGGAACTCAGTCGCCGAGCGCGTCATCGCTCGGCGATGTGGAAGGGAGGCGCGCCGTCAGGCGACAACGACGGCGCGTTCAGACATGCTTACTACTTGTCCGACAGATCCTCTGCATTGGGCCAGACGTAGACCTTCAGGTTCCGATCCAGAGTCCCGCTAGGCGCGATCCGGTTCAAATCGAACGAGGAAGACATTCCGTTGAAGGCCCAGGCGAATTCCTGCCCGTTCGCCACGAATTTCACGACCTCGCCGCGCTCCACCGTGATCCATCGGGTCTTGGGATCGATGGAGATCGTGCGCTGCGCGACCGCCGCTTGTGCAGGGCTGCCAAACATGTCGGCTTCGGTCACGGTAGCGGTGACGGCAAAGCTCGCGGCGGAAAGGGCCAATGCTGCGACAGCTGGAAAAAACAGTCTCATGGCGTTCCTCTTAAGTGAGATGACACCCCGAGGAAAGAAATTCATCCCGGGCAGGCATCCACTTTAGAGTCCCATTTCGAACGCGGACCTGACCGCTGCATTACATTTTTGTCATTTTCCGCGGTTCGTGCAGGGTTTCTTCACCACACAAAGGCGACCAGGGCTCTTACCAATTCAAGCACGCCCGCGAGGAAAGAAACGACCGCAGTGGCTTCCGTCCACGGAAAGTTCCTGCTCTTGGCGACCGTTTCTTGAATAATCGGAGCCTTCTTGGGTGGAGAAAGGAAATGAAACGACCGAGTCATCGCCGGCATGACACCCGCGATGAACAGCGCCGAACACGCATAAAGATAGGTGATCCCCTTGCCGGTGAGCCAAAGCGCGAAGACCGCGACCGACAGAACCAGGAGGACGTTTTGAAAGATGTCTAGAAAGTGGTATGCCCTTCTAAGTTTCTCGTTGAGCCCTCTCGAGGAGATTCCCAAAGCGGCGAGTAGATTGAGCGTATCCTCGAAAACGCCCCTGCCCCAGCCGGTCTCATTATCCGAGACGCCCAAAATGATGTGCCCGCTGCGGAACTCGACGTGAAGCTCGCAACTGCGGTGTTCTGCCGACGTCAGCAAGAGCTCCACGCGGACGTGCTCGAGCTCGGCCAAGGAATGGGGATCGGTTACCTTCCACGACTCGGGTCCCTCAAGCTCGGTGATCTTTCCCGCGCTGATCGCCTTGGCCCTGATCTTCCTGGATCGTGTAGGTAGCCCCGGCTTGAAGTCGACAAGTGCCTCCACGAGGGCTCTGAGGAGTGCCTTGGAGATGGTACGGGGCGCGTAGGCCTCTCTGTATTGAGTCCGGACGTTGGTCATTAGAGAATAGGAATATCCTCCGTCTCATCCGTCGCACCCCCCTACGCAGCTCTGTGACCGAAGCTACAGATATATTTCTCCTGTGATGGACACTGCAATGCCGACTATTATCGATCAGCCCCGCGCGTCCTCGTGCTATCGTTTTCGCTATACAAGACATCTGGCACATTTATTCCCCAATAAAAGGCGAAGCAGCCGAAAATGTATCAATTTGTTGAATTTTGGCGAGAGTGTCCGATCACTACCGTCAGGAGAAATCCGACACGACCTCGTCGCCTCGGTGCCGTGCATCGGCCCGAGGTTTTGACGTCGCTGAATGGCGACAGGACATGAAAGCCACGCCATGAGAACGAATCGCTTTCGCCGTCCTTCATGCGTCGGGGCGGCGCTCCTGCTGTCCCTGTATGCCGCAGCGGCTTGGGCGCAATACCCGAGCCGGCCGATTCGTCTATTCGTGCCCAATCCCCCGGGCGGCGCCACCGATACGATTGCCCGCGTGGTCTCCCCCCGGCTCGGCGAGGCGCTCGGTCAGCCGGTGGTCGTCGAGAATCGCCCGGGCTCCAACGGCAATCTCTCGAGCGAACTCGTCGCAAGGGCCGCGCCCGACGGATACACGCTGCTCCTTGGGCAGGACAGCCAGATCGTCATCAGCCCGCACCTGTACGCGAACCTGCCCGTCGATACGCTGAAGGATCTAGCGCCCGTCGCCACGCTCGTAACGACCCAGATGGTGCTCTCGAGCAACCCTGCGTTACCGGTCAAGAACCTGCAGGAATTCCTGGAATACGCGCGCCGCGCGAAGCCGCCGCTCGCTTATGCCTCGATCGGCAACGGCAGCCAGCATCATCTCACCATGGAAATGCTCAAAGCACGCGCCGGGATCGAGCTCATCCACGTGCCGTACAAGGGCGGCGGCCCCGCAACCATCGCCCTGCTCGCGGGAGAAGTACCGGTCATGTTCGGCGGGAATTCCGTGACTGGGCACATCAAGGCGGGAAAACTGCGCGGGCTCGCCGTCGCGGGCAAGAGGCGCTCAGCGACGTTCCCCGACCTTCCTACCTTGAGCGAGTTCTTTCCGGGCCTCGAGGTTACCGCGTGGATCGGAATCTTCACGACCGCCGGAGTACCGGCGCCCGTGCTCTCTCGGCTGCACGGCGAAATCAACCGGTTGCTCTCCGGCGCAGACATGCGCGAAAAGGTGCGCAGCGTCGGCGGGCTCGAGCCTTTCATTTCCACGCCAGAGGAATTCGCCGCGCTCATCCGCGCGGAGTACGCCAAGTACGGCGAGGTCGTTAAAGCCGTCGGGGCCAAGATCGACTAGCCCGTCTCGACTTACTTCCTCCGCGAATTCGCGCGGGGCGCAATGCGCCGCGCGCGCTGCCCGGAAAACGGGCCGTGCGGGTCAGCGCGTGGCTTTCCAGTCGGCCGATTTTCCCGCCGACTTCACGGTCCCCTCGATCATGTTTCCGTTCACGCGGCCGCGATATTCGGCGCCCGCGGCGACGAACCTGATTTGATCGCCGCTCAAGTTGCCTCTGGAGATCGGCGCCGCGACATTTCCGGAATTGAGCGTTCCGGAGACCTTCTGGAATTCCTGCTTGAGTGCGAGCTCGCCCCGAGCGGTTTTCCAGCGGCCCTCGACGCGTGCGGGCACGATCCACAAATAGGCGGTGCAATACGTATCGCAACCGAGCTCGACGGTCTGGTCCGGCTCCCAGTCTCCCATCCTGAAGGTGTTCGAGACAACGCGGGTTCCGGCCTTGAGCGTCAGGATCGTCGGGCGGAGCTTGAGGTTCAGGTCCGTCAACAGGAACAGGGTGATCACGGTGGCAGGAGACAGATCGCTGCGGAATATGTCGGCTTCAACGAAGGTCGCTTTGTCACTCACCCCGGCTTTGGCGGCGTTGCGCCTGGACAATGCGACCATATCCGGATTGAACTCCACGCCGAGCGCGCGCGCGCCCCGCTTCGCGGCCGTAATCACCGTGCGGCCGTCACCCGAGCCGAGATCGATCACGTAATCCTTGGGGGTGACTTTCGCCATGTCGAGCATCTTGTCGACCAGTTCCTGCGGCGAGGGTACCCACACGACGTCCTTGCCCGACTGGCCGACTTCCGGCGTGTACTCGGCGCTGGGCGCCTGGGCGAAGGCGCAGGCCGCGATCGCGGAAAAAATCAGGATTGACAAGCATCGGCTCGCGGAACGCCATACGGACATGTTTCTTCTCCAGGTGGTTTGGGTAAAAGGGAAAAGGCCCGCGGCATGGCCTTTCGCGGCGGGACCTACATCACGCAGGCGGGATGATGGCCCCGCCTCGCCCGGCTCGTCAACCTTTGCAGGAGCCCGGGAGGTACTGCGCAGGCACGTCCGTACCGTCGAGCCCTGAGCCGCATCGCCAACCTCTGACGAGCCCGCCTGGGGACAGCAAAGTTCCCGTGTTGTCAAGCGGCGCAAGGGTGAGGTCGTGGGAGTTTATCCTCCCATCGTTGAAGCCCCGCAACGACGCCTTGATGATACCCTCGGGACTGGTCTGGATCGAATCCACGTATTGGGACGCGTCCGCGCTGACCTCGCAGCCCCACTGGCCGGCGCCGGGCGGATCGCCGCCGGAATTGTACAGTTCCGTGACCGCGTTCTTGCAGGGGGCCAGTGCAAGAATCGCCTCCGACATCCTCGCGCGGGCAGCGTTGGCCCTGACGTTCGGCAAGACAATGGCGGCGAGAACCCCGATGATCATCACCACTATCATGAGTTCCACGATAGTGAACCCGGCCTGCCGGCTATTGGTTGTTCGCATGCGGCTCACTGTTTCCTGTTTGGATCCTAGGTAGCAAGTCAGCGCAGAATGAGCGGATTGGGTGCAAGCAGTGTGCCAGTTAAGCCTTCGTAGAATAAACGTTTGATATCAATTATGAAACAGCTTGAATCTCACGGCAAGCGCATTGCGGATGCAGCCGCGCGGAAGCCGGATTTTGGCAGGAATTGACGCGCAGCGTCGACAAAGCGCCGTTCCGGCGCCCTTTCGCCGCGCTGACCGGGATTCCGAGGCGGCGAGGCCCGTCGCTCGCCATTACCGCGGACTACTGCGGCGGCTTGACCCCGTCTTTGGTGATCTGCACGCGCGTCGCGGTCATCTTGCCGCCGGCGTCCGTTGTAACGGCGATGACCGCGTACTGCCCGGCCGCGAGAAGCGAGCGGTCTCCGTCCACCGCCATCACGCTGGGGACGTTGTCCGGCACGATGACTTGCTGCGCGCCGTCCTTGTACTTGAGCGTGAGTTCGTGACCGTTGTTCGACTGCACCATCGCCGTGACCATCGCGTTGGTCATGGTCGAGCCGGGCTCGAGGTCCCAGGGGCGGTGACCTTCGTTGGGAATCGGGCGGTCCTTGGAAAACAAATGCAGCTCACGCGCGACGATCTTGCCCTCCGGGCCCTTCACCGCGCTCGTGCCCAGCGGCGTTCCCGGTGCGATGTCGGAGAGTTTCAGCGCCTTCATGTAGGCGAAGGTGGCGTTCGGCGCGAGCTCGATCTTGAGATCTTGGCCCTCGCGCGATTTTACCGACAGCATGTTCCCGTCGATGGCCGTGATGGTGCCGCGGACCCGGCCAGGGGTCTGCGCGTCTGCGGCGGAGCTCGCCAAAAACAAAGCGCTGAAGAGAAATGCAATGCGGAGTTGGTTCATCGGATAGGTCCCCCTGAATAAGCGTTCGTTTGGTCCTGCGTCACGGTCAACACGACGAAGGCCGCACCGACGCGGACGCTGACAGCGGCGCGAAATTTTGTCATAGTCTGCATAGAAGTCGGGCCTGTCCGATCTTAGCTTACCCGGGAGACCGCCGTGTATTCCAGTGCACGCATCATTGCTCTGCTCGTTCCGGCCGTGCTGCTCGCAGGCGCAGGTACGCCCGCTGCGACACAGACCTATCCGAACCGGCCGATCCACATCATCGCGCCCTTCCCCGCGGGCGGCGGCTACGACTTCCTGTCGCGCCTGATCGGTGCTGAAATGTCGAAGGCCTTCGGCCAGCCGGTGGTGGTCGAGAACAAGGCCGGCGCGAACGGCAACATCGGCACCGACGCCGCGGCGAAGAGCGCGCCCGACGGCTACACGCTGCTCATGGGCGGCAACAGCCCGCTCGCGCTCAACGTAGGGTTGTATGCGAAGCTGCCCTACGATCCGGTGAAGGATTTCGAGGTGATCTCGCGTGTCGCGACGCAGCCGAACCTTCTGGCTGCACATCCGAAAGTCCCGGTGAGATCGCTCCAGGAGCTCATTCAGTACGCCCGGGCCAATCCAGGGAAGCTGACCTATGCATCGAACGGCAACGGCAGTCCACAGCATCTGGCCGCCGAGCAGCTCAAACGGATGGCGGGAATCGATTTGGTGCACGTACCCTACAAGGGCGCGGCCCCCACGGCCGCCGCGCTGCTCGCGGGCGAGGTGTCGATCGCGTTCAACGTGATTCTGCTGCCGCTACCGCACGTGCAGGCAGGCAAGCTGACCGGGCTCGCCGTGGCGAGCTCCAGGCGCTCTCCGCTCGCCCCGGACATTCCTACGCTCGCCGAGCTGGGCTATGCGATCGACATCGACACTTGGTACGGTCTGGTCGCCCCCGCAGGCACGCCGAAGGAGGTCATCGCGAAGCTCAACGCGGAAACGGTGCGAATACTGAATCTGCCCGAACTGAAGGACCGCACCCGCAGCCAGGGCATCGAGCTCGCGGGCAGCACGCCAGAGCAGTTCTCCGCATTCCTGAAAGCGGACATCGCGAAGTGGACGCAGGTGATCCGGGAGTTCAAGATCACCATCGACTGAAGGGATTTGAGCGTGATCATCGACGTCTTCAATCATTTCATGCCGAAGAGCATCTTCGAGCGCCTGAGCTCGCTCGTTCCCGGCCACGTGACGCTCACCGCGTTCCCAGAACTGCCGACGCTGTGGGATGTCGATGCGCGCCTGCGGATGATGGATGAGTTCGACGGCCTGCGGCAGGTGCTCTCGCTCGCCAATCCGCCGATCGAGATGCTGGGGTCGCCGGACAAGACGCCCGAGCTCGCGCGCATCGCCAACGACGGGCTCGCCGAGCTGTGCCGCAAGCATCCCGACCGTTTTCCGACGTTCATCGCCTCGATGCCGATGAACAATGTGGGGGCCTGCGTGCGCGAGCTCGACCGCGCGATAGCAGATCTCGGAGCGAAGGGAATCCAGATTTTCACCAACGTCCTCGGCAAACCCTTGAGCTCTCCGGAGTTCCGTCCGATCTTCCATAGCATGGCGCGTCACGACCTGCCGGTCTGGATCCACCCGATCCGCGGGCCACAGTTCGCCGACTACGCCTCAGAGAAATCCTCGGAGAACGAGATCTGGTTTACTTTCGGCTGGCCGTACGAGACAACCGCCTGCGTGACGCGGCTCATCTTCTCGGGAATCTACGACGAGTTGCCGAATCTGAAGATCATCACCCATCACATGGGGGGAATGGTGCCGTTCTACGCGGGCAAGATCGAACTCGGGTTCGACCAGATCTTCCACGGTAGGACGAACGAAAACCCCGTGGCGCGCAAGGCCGGTCTGAGGAAGCGTCTGGTCGAGTACTACCGGATGCTCTACGGCGACACGGCGCTCAACGGATCGATCGCCGCAACGCGCTGCGGGCACGCGTTTTTCACCACCGGACATTGCGTTTTCGCCACCGACGCGCCCTTCGACGCCGAGAAGGGCCGGATGCTGATCCGCGAGACGATCAACGCCGTGAACGGCCTCGAAATCCCGAAAGCCGAAAAGGACCGCATCTTCGCTGGCAACGCGCGCGCGCTGCTGAAGCTCGACGGATGATGCGCACCCGCGATATCCGCGTCCGCCTGAGGGACGGCGAGATGGGGGCGCACGTCGCTTTCCCCGAACGCACCCCCGCGGGCGCGATCATCGCCATCATGGAAATCTGGGGCGTGAACGACACCATGCGCCGCCACGCCCAGGAATTCGCCGAGGCTGGGTTCGTTTGCCTCGTTCCGGATCTCTTCTGGCGCCAGGAGCCGGGAGTCGAGCTTTACGACAAGAATCCCGAGGATGTGAAGAAGGCGTTCGATCTCTACTACGATTTCGACTACGACCTCGGCGTGCGCGACATGAAGGATACGGCCGCGTACCTGAAGAGCATGGCCGAGTGCAACGGCAAGGCCGGCGCGGTGGGCTACTGCCTCGGCGGCAAGCTCTGCTACCTCATGTGCTGCCGCACCGACATCGACTGCGCGGTGGCGTACTATGGGACCTATATCGAACACAACATCCGCGAAGCGAAGAGCCTGCACCGGCCGTTCATGCTGCACATGGCGATGAAGGACCGCTGGGTGCAGGCGGAGGTCAACGAACTTCTCGAGCGCAGGCTTTCGCCGAATCCTCTTGTCACGATCCACAAGTATCCGGGAGCCGATCACGCCTTTGCGCGCCACGGCGGCAAGACCTGGAGCAAGCCCGAAGCGGACCGCGCGCTTGCGCTTTCGATCGATTTTTTCCGGAAGCATCTGGGCGCCTGACAGAGGAGATGGGCGGTGAATGAGTCGAGCGGGCCAGGCGCCGAGGCCGACGCAATCGGCCGACCGTTGCCGCGCAAGGAAGACCTGCGCCTGCTCACCGGGGCCGGACGGTTCAGCGACGACTTCAACATGGCCGGGCAGGCGTACGCTGCGATGGCGCGCTCGCCCTATCCGCACGCGCGCCTTCTCCGCGTCGACTCCGCCCGCTCGCGGGCGATCGCGGGTGTTCTCGGCGCGTACAGCGGCGCGGACTGCGCGGCCGACGGCCTCGGCCCGATTCCGCACAATCCCCTCCCCTCCACCCGGGAAGACATGAAGCTCACGGGCCCCGGCGGCGGCAGGATCTTCGAAGGACCGCATTGGCTGCTGCCGACGGACAAGGCGCGCCACGTGGGCGAAGCCGTCGCGATGGTGGTCGCCGAAACGAGGGACGCAGCGCTCGACGCGGTGGAGGCCCTCGAGGTCGAATACGAGGAGCTGCCCTGGGTCACGCACTCCGAGCGTGCTCTCGAAGAAGGGGCCCCGCGCGCGTGGGAAGAGCTACCCGGCAACGTCATCGTGGACACGGTTTTCGGTGATCACGAAGCGACCGATCGCGCGTTCGCGGAAGCCGATCACGTCGTCAAGATGAAATTTCACATCGGGCGGTGCACTGCGGTTGCGATCGAACCGCGCGCGGCGCTTGCATCCTACGACGCGCGCACCGGACGGTACACGCTCTACGCCGGAAGCGGCGGCGCAGTTCGCTGCAAGAAGGATCTCACCTCGCTCCTCGGGATCGAGCCCGCAAAGCTGCGCGTCGTCTGCAGCGACGTCGGCGGCAACTTCGGATCGAAGAATCGCGTGTACGTGGAATATGGCCTCGTGCTTTGGGCCTCCCGCAAGCTCGGCCGTCCGGTGAAGTTTACCGCCTCGCGATCCGAAGCCTTCCTCTCCGATTACCAGGGGCGGGACCTCGTCACGGAGGTCGAGCTCGCGCTTCGCGCCGATGGAAAATTTCTCGCGATGCGCGCCTCCAACCTCTCCAACGTCGGCGCGCGTTGCGTTTCGCTCTCGCCGCTCTCCAAGGGATCGGGACTCATCACCGGGTGCTACGACATTCCCGCCGCCAGCTTGAGAAGCCGCGCCGTCTTCACCACCACGGCGCCGACCAATCCCTATCGCAGCTCGGGACGGCCCGAGGTCAACTTTGCGATCGAGCGCCTGATCGACACGGCCGCCGCGGAGCTCGGCATGGACCGGATCGAGCTGCGCCGAAGGAACCTCGTCCGCCCGGAAGCGATGCCTTACCGCAACGCGGTGGGAATGACCTACGACAGCGGCACCTACAAAGCCAACATGGATCTTGCGATGCGGATCGCCGACTGGAACGGTTTCGAAGACCGCCGCAGGAGCGCCGCCGCGCGCGGCAGGCTCCTCGGGCGCGGCCTCTCCAACTACGTCGAATCCTCGATCGGCTCGCCCAAAGAGCGCGCCGAGATCACCGTCACTCCTGCCGGCCGCGTCAGGGTCGTGATCGGCACGCAGCCTTCGGGGCAGGGTCACGAAACGAGCTTCGCGCAGGTGGTGTCTTCGCTTTTGTCCGTGCCGGTGGACGCGATCGATATCCTCGTCGGCGACACCGACGTGGCGAGTGTAGGCGGCGGCTCGCATTCCGGCCGCTCGATGCGCCATGCGGCGACGGTGTTCTCCCTGGCCGCAAAGGAGCTGATCGAAAAGGGGAAGAAAATCGCGGCTCACATGCTGGAGGCTAGCGCGGCGGAGATACGGTTCGCCGAGGGGCGCTTCTCGGGGCCGCACGCGCTCAGGGCGTACGGCTTTCTGGATTTGGCGCGAGACTCGGCGGAAGCTCTACTGCCCAAGGAATTGTCAGGCGGACTCGCCGTCGTGGCCGACAACGAAATGCATGACCCGGTATTCCCGAACGGATGCGCAATCTGCGAGTGCGAGGTCGACCCGGAAACTGGCGCGGTCGACGTCACGCGATTTACTGCGGTCGATGACGTCGGCCGCTGCATCAATCCCCTGATCGTTCACGGCCAGACGCACGGCGGCGCCGCGCAAGGGATCGGACAGGCGCTCTCGGAGAGCTATCATGTCGACCCGGCGACGGGACAGCCGCACACCGGGTCGCTCATGGACTACGCCATTCCCAGATCGGATACCCTGCCCTCCTTCCGCGCCGAGATCGTGGAAGTCCTTTCGCCTACGAACCCGCTCGGAATCAAGGCCGCCGGCGAAGGTGCTACCACACCGGCTCCCGCCGCGGTCGTCAACGCCATCGTCGACGCGCTCGCCCCCTTCGGCGTGCGCGACATCGCCATGCCCGCCACGCCTCAGAACGTCTGGAGGGCAATCCAGCGAGCCGGGAAATGAACCCGGCACGCGCGATCGCGGCGATCGCCCTCCTTTTTGCCGCGTGCTCCGCGCCCGCACAGCGTTCGCCGGGCGGCGAAACTGCCTATCCCAAAGGCCCGGTGCGCGTGATCCTGCCGTTTCCGGCCGGTGGGGGCGTCGACGCCGCGGGGCGCATCCTCGCCCAGAAGCTGGCCGAGGGCTTCGGCAAGCCCTTCGTGATCGAGAACCGCGGAGGTGCGAACGGAAACATCGGGACGGAGGCCGCTGCGAAATCGGTAAACGACGGCACCACGTTGTTGTTTACGGGCGCGGGCTTCGTCACCAACCCGAGCCTCTACCGGAGCGTCCCCTACGACCCGGTGAAGGATTTCGAGCCGATCAGCCTGATGGCCCTCGGACCCAATGTGCTCGTCGTGCACCCGTCGCTGCCGGTCAAATCGGTCAAAGACCTCATCGCTCTCGCCAGGTCGCAGCCCGGGCGAATCGGGTTTGCCGGCTCGGGCTCGGGCAGCACGCCGCATCTCGCGGGCGAGCTCTTCAACGTGATGGCCGGCGTGCAATTGATACACGTTCCGTATCGGGGCTCGGGTCCGGCGATGATCGGCCTGCTTGCGGGCGAGGCGCCGGTGATGTTCCTTCCAGCGATCAACGCCGGCGGACACGTCGCTGCGGGCCGCCTTCGCGCGATTGCGGTCACGAGCCGCGAGCGGCTGCAGGCGATGCCGGACCTGCCGACCGTCTCCGAAGCCGGCCTCCCGGGCTACGAATCCAGCCAGTGGTACGGCTTGCTCGCACCGGCCGGGACGCAGCGCGACGTGCTCGACCTGCTTAACGCGCAAGTTGCGAATATCATGCGAACCTCGGACATGAAGGCGCGGATGACGAACGACGGCCTAGTGCCGATCGGCGGGAGCCGCGAACAATTCGCGGCCCACATCAGGAGCGAGATCGAGAAGTGGGCGAAGGTGATCAGCGCATCCGGTGCCAGGGTGGATTGAAACCCGGTGCGGTGCCCGCCCGGAGCGCGGAACACGCCAGGCTGGAGGAAACCGAATGAGTGAACTGGATTTCACGAAGCCCGTGCAGCCCGCGAAGCCTTCGATCTACGACCCGGCGATGGCGATGGAGTTTTTCGGATCCGTCGGCAAGCCGGAAACCGTCCCCCAGGGCGCGACCATTTTCACCGAGAACGAAAAGAGAAACCGGCTCCTGCTCCAGCGCGACAAGATGTACCTGCTCCTGGAGGGCGAGGTCAGTCTGATCGCCAAGAACAAAGTCATCGCCAAGGTCGGGAAAGGCGAGATCTTCGGCGAGATGGCTTCGATCAGCGAGATGCCCCGCAGCGCCACCGCCGTGGCGAAAATACCGTGCCGGGTCATCGGGCTCGACGACGGCCAGTTTCAAAGCGCCTTGCGGAAAAGGCCCGAGTTCGCGCTCATGCTGATGAGCGTCATGATTCGCCGCATGCGCGATGCGATCGGCAAGCAGAACCCGGGCGGCCCCGCCTCCGGGGTCAAGATGAAGGAATCCGCGGTATTCGACAAGTCCGCGCTCGCCATTCTCTCGCGCGCGCTTTCCCAGACGACGGTGCGCCACGAACGCAGCAGCGTGATCGTGAAGGAAGGACAGGTCGGAGTGACGATGTACGTCGTGCTCGAGGGCCGCCTTGCCGTTTCCATCCAGGACAAGCTCGTGGAGAAAATCGGGCCAGGCGGCGTGTTCGGGGAAATGGCGCTGGTCGAGCGTACCCCGCGCCTTGCCAGCGTGACCGCCGAGACCGCTTGCTCGCTCCTCGCGATCGGCAGGAACACCTTCCTCGACCTGATCAAGGCGAGCCCCGATTTCGCGGTGTCGCTCCTGGGCGCAGTGAGCGATCGGGCGAGGTTCGTCGCCTCGCGCAACAACTAGCCGGGGGCAGGCCCGCTACGGGTTACCGATGTAGTCGCGCTTGGCGAGCTCCACGCCGTTGTGGCGCAGGATGTCGTAGGCGGTCGTGACGTGGAAGTAGAAGTTCGGCAGCGCGAAGCCGAGCAGGTATTGCATGCCTTTGTAGTCGATCTCGCGGGGCCCCAGCTTCAGGTGGATGTTCTTCTCCTCGCTGCCGTCGATTTGCGCTGGCTTGATGCTTTGAATGAAATCGACGGTCTTCGCGATCCTCGCCTTGAGCTCGGCGAAGGTCTCCTCGGTATCCTCGTGTTTCGGCACTTCTACTCCGGCCAGGCGCGCCACCGCGCCCTTGGCGGTATCGCACGCGACCTGCACCTGGCGCTTCATCGGAAACATGTCCGGGAAAAACCTGCACTGGGTCAGGACCGTCGGCTGGATTTTCTTCGCCTCGGCGTGGGCCTCCGCCTTGTCGAGGATGGCGGAAAGGTTCTTGAGCGTGTTGACAAAGCGCGGAGCGCTCGCCTGGTACATGGAGATGTTCATGGGGCTTCCCGATTGAGGAACGGGCGTGCATCTTACCAGCCCCGGCGAGTCTCAAGTGTGCAAGCTGCCGTATGCAACGTCCTTGCCCGCGAGCTCGGCAAAGTCCAGGTCGACACACAGCACCTGCTGCGACCCGTCGGAGGCCTCGAAAGCGAACGAAAGGGTCACGCAGAGTTTCGGGCCGGTGACCGACAGATAGGGCCGCGTGATCTGGACATTTCCCGGAGTCTCGATCGCACGGCGGAAGTAGGGCCTAGTCTGCCAGTCCGTCCCCTCGGTGGGCTGCATCAGCTCGAAGCGGGGATCGTGGGAATACACGTTGCGTTCCGCGTCCACGTTGGCGCCGATCTGCAATCCGTCGCTGCCGATCAGATAGCAGCGCTGGGCGCTGGGGAGCTTCAGCAGCCCCTGCACCGCCGGCTGGAATTTGGCGCCGAAGGAGAGGTCCTGCACCGCATTCTTGAGCGCGGCCAGGTAAGGCACGAGCCGGGAGTGCTGACGCTTTTGGAATTCGGCGAAATCCGCGCGGTGACCTGCGATCAGGCGGGCGAACATGTCGCTGCGCGCGTTCTCCGCCGGCAGTACTTCGCTTGCGGGTGCGAAATAATTGCCCTGCATCAGGTCGGCATTGGCGTCGATCGCGCAAAGTGCCTCGGCCTCGGTCTCTATTCCCTCCACGCATACGAGGGCGCCTGCCTCGCGCAGCACCGAGATGATCCCGGTGAACATGCGCCGCGCGAGTGGCTCGATCGTCACGCGGCGTGTCATCTCCCGGTCGATCTTGACGATGTCCGGCCGCAACCGCCAGATGCGGTCGAAGTTCGAGTACCCCGCGCCGAAATCGTCGATCACGATGAGACAGCCGAGCTTGCGGTAGTGCTCGACCGCGGCCCCCAGGTGGGTCTCGTCCTCGAAAGGCGTCTCGATCAACTCCACCGCCACTCGGTGCACCGGAAATCCGTTCGACTGCAGCATCTTCAGGAAGAAAGGCCCGTCCCGGAGACCTTCCGAGGCGACTTGCGGATCGACGTTGAGATACAGCCAGCTGCGCGTGTTGCCGAGCCGTTGGAAGTTCCGAACATGCAGGGCCCTGCATTGGCGGTCGAGGCGGATCCTCTCCTCTCCTCGAGGCGCCTTGCTGAACAGCTCCAGAGGCGCGACGCGCCTTCCGCTCGCGGAATGGACTGCGCGAATCAGGCCTTCGTAACCGACGGGGCGGCGATGGGCGAGGCTGTAGAGCGGCTGGAAGTGGCTGGACAGAATGAACTCGTCGCGCTCGCCCCGTTCTCCTTGCGAGTGGTACTTGTCAAGAGTGAGAGGCGGAGAAAGATCCATCATGTTCACGGCGCCCCGGCAAGCCTGCGGAATTTTCGTTACCGACAAAAGAACGACGAGTATGCCATATGACGCGTCGCGGCGAAGGGACGCCGCGTGAAATGGGTCGCGGATCGCGGGCGGGTTTGCGGGCGCGCGAGCGAGCGCGCCTAAAGCGGCAGCTTGGTAAGACCGAAGGCGAATTCATCGCCCGCGAGGGCCGCGAAGTCGAGATCCACGCAGAGCACGTGATACGACGCGTTCAGGGAAAGGGCGTAGGACAGGGTGACGCAGAACTTCGGGCCGGTGGCAGATAGATAGGGGCGCGTGATCTGGACTCTTCCCGGCGCCTCGATCGCTCGCCGAAAGAACGGCTTAGTCTGCCAGTTGGTGCCCGTGACGGGCCGCATCGGTGTCAGGCGAAGGTCGCGCGCGGCCACGCTGCGTTCGCTTTCCGCGCTCGCGCCGATCTGAGAGCCGTCGCCGGCAACCAGGTAACAGCGCTCGGTGCAATCGAGATCGAGGAGCGCCCGTACGGCGCTCGCGCGATCGGCACCGGCGGACAAGGCGAGCACGGCATCCGCGAGCGCCTCGATGTAAGGCTGGAGCCGCACGCGCCGCCGCTCGTAGAATTCGGCGGTCTCGAGGCGGAAATTCCTGAAGAGCCGCGCAAACAGGTCGTCGCAGGCGTGCTCGGGCTGGAGCTGCGCCGCCGGCAATGCGAAGTAATTGCCCTGCATCAGGTCGGCGTCCGCGTCGGTCGCGCAAAGCGCCTCGGCTTCGGTCTCGATTCCTTCCACGCATACGAGCGCGCCCGACTCGTGCAGCACCGAGATGATCCCGGCGAACATGCGTCGCGCAAGCGGCTCGACCGTCACGCGGCGCGTCATTTCGCGGTCGATCTTGACGATGTCCGGCTTCAGCCGCCAGATGCGGTCGAAGTTGGAGTACCCCGCGCCGAAATCGTCGATCACGATGAGGCAGCCGATCGTGCGGTAGTGCTCGACCGCGGCGACCAGGCGTTTCTCGTCATCGAACGGCGTCTCGATCAGCTCTACGGCCACCCGGTGCGCGGGCAGTCCGTTTTCCTCGAGCATCTGGGCAAATGAGCCGAACCGAATACCCTGGACCGCGATGTACGGGTCGACGTTCAGGAAGAGCCAGCTGTCCTCGTCGCCCAGCCGCCGGAAGTTCCGCACGTGCAGAGCCCTGCACTGGCGATCGAGCTGCATTCGCGGCACCCCCGCCGGAGCCTTTGCAAGCAGTTCCGTCGCCAAATAGGCCTTTCCGTTCAAATCGGTCCCGCGGATCAGGCCCTCGTAGCCCACTGGCCGGCGATGGGCGAGACTGAAAATCGGCTGGAAATGAGTGAACAAACGAAATTCGGAAGGCAACCCGCCCTCAGCCTCCACGAACAAGGTATCGAGGCGCGACGGAGCCAGAACGGTCGTGCTCGTGGCGTCCCCTGGCAGGTTCATTGAGTGGCTACTCACTGCATTGAATCGGCGCGGACTCCGCCGACGCACCACCGAGCGCGGCGGGACGCAGCCCCAATGAGTCCTGCTTGCGGACTTCGCTCGAAAGAAAAAGCGCGGGGTCGACGCGCGCGTTGTTGAGGCTGACCGACCAGTGCAGATGCGGGCCGGTCACCCGGCCGGTCTGGCCGACGGCGCCGATTCTCGCACCGCGCGCGACTCGCGCGCCCTTCGCAACATCGATGCGGCTCAGATGGTTGTACATCGTCACCAGGCCTTGGCCGTGGTCGAGGACCACGGTGAGTCCGTTGAAGAAATAATCGCCGATCTCGATCACGGTGCCCGCCGCGGGCGCGGCGATCGGCGTTCCTTCCGGAGCCGCGATATCCAGGCCGCTGTGGGGCTGCCGCGGCTCGTCGTTGAAGAAGCGCCTCAATCCGAACTCGCCCGAGACGCGCCCCTCCGACGGCAAGTCGAAAGCGAGGGTGTCCAGCACGGCATCGCTGAAGGTCGAGAACGCCCGGGCAAGGGATTCCTGCTCTCGCGCGATCCGCCGGAGGTCTTCGGGTTCGGGTTCGACCTGACGGCGGTTGGCGAGCGTCACATGCTGGGTTTCGTAGGCGCGCTTGCCGACTTTGAAGGGGATCGCGCGCGCGGTTCTCCCGCCGTCGAGCACGGAGAGTTCGTGCGCGCCGGGACGCAACGCGAGCGGCAAGCCGACCACGGCGTGCCAGACATCCCCCACACGCGCAACCAGCACGCGCTGACCGTCGAACGCCACCTGGGGAGCCGGGGCGGGGGCCCGCCCGACGCAGACGATCGCGACCCCGCCAGGCACCGGCGCCGTCAGGGGCAAGTCGCCCTGCGAGGCCGACACCGCTGCGGTGAGCGCGAGACCGGTTGCGATCTCAGCAAGGAAGTGCGGGGTGCGCATTTCTTTCCCTTGGTTGACGACCTCCTATTTTCCCCCGATTTCCGACTTTGCGAACGACCTGGGATATCGTGCCCTCAGAGCCCGGCAATCCAACGGTGTCGTCGCGGAGGCCGGGAATTTTCCGCGGCGTGAAAAATGAACGCGCCCCGATGACATGCAGAGGGCATAATTGCCCCTTCCGGCCGAGCGTATTCCCGCCCCTGCGCGGTGATCTGCGACCCCCTTTCGCGAGGAACAAGAGATGATCGGCGAGAGCAGTCCCGCGAGCTCGTATAACACTTCGGTGGCGATGGAGTTTTTCCGCTTCGCCGGCAGACCCAAGACCTTCGCCAAGGGCAGGAAGATCTTCTCCGAGAACCAGAAGGGCATTCCGTTTCTGCTCATGCCGAACCGCATGTACCTCCTCCTCGACGGCGAAGTGGGCATATTTTCGAGAGACAAACCCGTGGCCACGGTCCGGCCGGGCCAGATCTTCGGCGAGATGTCTTCGATCGACCAGGGGCCGCGCTCCGGGACAGCCGTGACGAAATCCGCTTGCCGCGTCATCGGGCTCGACAACCGGCAGCTCCAGACAGCCCTCGGGAGATACCCGGAGTTCGCTCTCATGCTGATGAGCGTCATGATCGGCCGCCTGCGCGAATCCATCAGCCGGCTCGCCGGCCCCGGGTCGCCCGTGACCGGAACTCAGTGGAGGAAATCGACGCCGCTCCGCAAGGACCTGATCGAAGATCTCGGGCGTGTGCTCGGTTCCGACGCCTATCTCAGTTACGAATCCGGGGCCACCATCGTGAGGGAAGGCCAGGTCGGGGTGCTGATGTACGTGGTCCTCAAGGGCAGAGTGGCGATCCGCGTCGGCGGCAACCTGGTGGAGAATGTGGGCCCGGGGGAGCTGTTCGGCGAAATGGCGTTGGTCGATCGCACGCCGCGTCTCGCAAGCGCCGTCGCGGAAAGCAACTGCAAACTGCTCGCGATCAACCGCAACGCGTTTCTCAACCTGGTCAAGCACAGCCGCCGCTTCGCCGCCTCGCTGCTCGCCGCAGTGAGCGCGCGCGCGCGATACACGGCCACGCGCCAGGGCGGAGGTTCCTGAAATGAAAACGGCGGCCAAGGCCGCCGTTTTTGCGTTCTGTTTCCAGCAGCTCAGTAGCCGAGCCACTTGGTGAGCACGGCGAGCTGCTGCAGGTCGCCGCTCTCGTAGCCCTTGTAGCCGAGCTTGTCGAGAATCTTCTGGCCGGCCTCCGACTTCTCCAGCCCCAGCATCACCGTGCGCACCTTCCGCAGGTCTTGCTCGCTCAGCTTGGTCGAGGCGATCATGTGCTTGATCGGCACGGGCTTGGATTCGAGCAGCACCGCTCCGCCTTTTTCCTGCCACTGCTTGACGACCGCCCCCGAACCGGTGATGCCGACGTCGCTGAATCCGTTGTCTACGAAGAACGGCACCGCGTCCTGATACCGGGTAGTGCGAATCTCCGCCTTGGCCGCGTCGATGCCGAGGTCGCGCATCGTGGCGCGCGTGATCACCGCAGTGATTGAATCCGGATCGGGCATTCCGAAACGCTTGCCCTTCATGTCCGCCGGCTGCTTCATTTGCGCGTCCTTCTTCACGAAGAAACGGGCCTTGTATTCCGTGTACCCCTTGGTCAGCGCCACCAGCTGATATTTCCCGTCGCGCAACGATACGAGCGAATGATGAGCCGGGTGCACGAACGCGAGGTCGTACTGCTGCTCGTCCAGCCCCTTCCTGAGGACCGGGTACTGGTCGACCGGGACGATTTTGACGGTCGTCTTGAGCTGCTTTCCAAGCAGTTCGGCTAGATCCTTGTACTTCTCGCGAATCTCCGAGGGGGTGACGTAGTAGGTGACGCCTTCGTTGACGGCGAGAACGAGCTCGGCCTGTGCGGGCGCCGCGGTGAGCAGCGCGACGACGAACGATGCGAGGACGGAGGCGAGTAATCTCATGTTTATTCTCCGAGAATCTGATTTTGACAACCTTGGTTAGAGCAATATACATGCCCGCGTCATAGATATGGAGCCGATCAGGGACGGCCGTAAGCTCCTTGTCAGGTTCGGGGTCTCCTGGGGGTTCTCAGGCGCTCCGATACTTTTCCTTCGCTCCGCGGGCGAGCGCCATGCCGTGCCCGGGCCGCTCGGGAACGCGGAAGCATCCCTCCCTGCATTCAGGCATCTCTTCGAAAAGGTCGGGCGGCGCCCAGTCGATGAACTCCACGAGGAAACCGTTCGAGAGCGCGCCGACGACCTGCAGCGACAGCTCGTGCACGACGTGCGGCGCGACCGCGACCTGGTGCGCGGCCGCATGGCGGCCGATGCGCATGGTTTCGGAGAACCCGTTGGCGCGGCAAACGTCAGGCATGAGAACCCTCGCGGCGCGGCGCTCGACGAGATCGCGGAACTCGAAGCGCGTGTAGTTGTTCTCGCCGGTCGCGACGGGGATCTTGATCGCGCGCGCGACCTCGGCGCACGCCGCGATGTCGTCGGCGAGCACCGGCTCCTCGTACCACACGAGGCCGAACTCTTCGAGCGCCTGCGCCTGGCGTATGTTCGCGAGCACGTCCAGGCGCTGGTTCACGTCCACCATCATGCGCACTCCATCCCCCAGCGCGCGGAGCACCGCACCGACGCGTTTCGCGTTCTCACGCGGATCGGCGTGGTGGATCTTCATCTTGTAGTACTTGCAGCCGAGCGCGGCGTATTTCTCGGCCTCGGCGATCAGCTCGCGCTCGCTGTAGTTCGACCAGCCGCCGCTGCCGTACGCGGGAATCCGGTCCGTCACCGCGCCCCAGAGCTTGTAAAGAGGCAGCCCCGCGACTTTCCCCGCGACGTCCCACAGGCCGATGTCGAGCGCCGAGAGCGCGTAGGCGACGACGCCCTGCTTCTTCATCCCCATGTCCGTGCGGAACATCTTTTCCCAGAGACGCTCGACGAAGAGCGGGTCTTCGCCGATGAGAGCGGGCGCGAGGCGCGTCGCTAGATACGCGTGCACGGCCTCCGCACCTCCTCCGCCGAAGACCAGGCTGTAGCCGAGCCCCGTCACGCCTTCGTCGGTCGAGATGTCCGCGACGACGAGCTTCTGCGCGGCGTAGTTCCGCGCCATCGGCTGCGGAGTGGGGATGCTGAGGACGTAGCTTTCGATGGCCGTGATCTTCATGTCCCGCATTGTACGGGGATGCCCTTGATGGCGCGGTGGGAAAGGTGCATCCTTGCGGCCGGAGACAGGGAAGTCTTGCGCAGTATCCAATTAGGGGAATCCATGAAGACCAGAAATGTCTATTACTTGAGCGCGGGCGCAGCCGCCCTTGCGATCGCCGCGCTCGTCGCCGCGTGCGCGGGCACCGGCCGGGAAAGCGGGGCTGGCGGCCACATATCGGGCACGGTCACGAGCAGCAACGGCACCGAAGCCGGCGTCTGGGTGATCGCCGAAACCAGCGACCTTCCCACGAAATTCGCCAAGCTCGTGGTCACCGACGGTCAGGGGCGCTATCTGATCCCGGACCTTCCGAAAGCGAACTACAGCGTGTGGGTGCGCGGCTACGGACTGGTGGATTCGCCCAAGGTGCAGAGCGCACCAGGCCAGACGTTGAACCTAACCGCCGTCGTAGCGCCGAGCACAGCAGCGGCGGCCGAATACTATCCCGGCATGTACTGGTACTCGATGCTGAACATTCCGGCGAAGGACCAGTTCCCCGGCACCGGCGACAAGGGCAACGGCATCAGCGCGAACATCAAGTCGCAGGAGCAGTGGGTCGACACCGTCAAGAACGCGTGCCAGTCGTGCCACTCGCTCGGCAGCAAGGGCATGCGCACGGTGCCGAAGGAATTCGGCCCCGGTGTCGCGGGCTGGGCGCGGCGCACGCAGTCGGGACAGGCCCTGACGCAAATGGCGCTCGGACTCGGTTACATGGGCGCCGACGCAGCGCTGAAGAATTACGCCGACTGGACCGACCGCATCGCCGCGGGCGAGCTGCCTTTCGCCAAGCCCGAGCGGCCGCAGGGCGTCGAGCGCAACATGGTCGTCACCATGTGGGATTTCTCGACGCCGAAATACTATCTGCACGACGGCATCTCGACCGACCGGGACAATCCGCGGCTCAATGCAAACGGCCCGATCTACGGCGCGCCCGAGGAAAGCACCGACCAGATTCCGGCGCTCGACCCGGTGAACCACCGCCCGTACTTCATCAAACATCCGGTCAACAATCCCAAGACGCCGTCCTCCACGGAATTGCCGATGCAGCCGTCGGCCTATTGGGGCAAGGAGCCGATCTGGGACGGGCACTCGAGCATTCACAACGCGATGATGGATAGCGAGGGACGGGTCTGGTTCACGGCCAGGATCCGGCCGGCGCCCAACCCTGATTTCTGCAAGAAGGGCTCCGATCATCCCTCGGCGAAAGTCGCCCCGCTGGACGCGTCGGTGCGCCAGGTCTCTGTGTACGACCCGAAGACCGGCAAGTGGCAGCACGTCGACACCTGCTTCACCACGCACCACCTGTACTTCGGCCACGACGCCAACAAGACGCTGTGGCTGAGCCAGGGCGGCCCGCAGGCCAGCGTGGTCGGCTGGGTGAACACCAAGATGTTCCTCGCGACCGGCGACTCGGCGAAATCGCAGGGCTGGACGCCGATCATCGTCGACACCAACGGCAACGGCAGACGTGACGAGGGCGACACCCGGCTGACGGCCGGTTTCTACGGCATCATGCCGAGCCCGGTGGACGATTCGGTCTGGGGCCAGTCGATGGGCATCGGCTTCGGCCGCCTGGACCAGCCCGGCTATCTCATTCGCCTCGTGCCGGGACCCAATCCGTCGGAAACCACGCTGGCCGAAGTCTATGTGCCTCCGGAAGGCGCCTGGAGCCCGCGCGGTATCGACATGGACCTCAACGGCGTCGTCTGGGTGCCGCTCGCGAGCGGGCACATCGCGAGCTTCGACCGCAGGAAATGCACGGGTCCGCTGAACGGACCCGGGGCGGCGAGCGGCAAGCTGTGTCCGGAAGGCTGGACGCTGTACCGGATGCCCGGCCCGCAATTCAAGGGCCTTGATCCTGCGGGGAGCGCGAACCACGCCTATTACATCTGGGTGGACCGCTACAACACCCTGGGACTGGGGGCGAACGTGCCGATCGCCTCGGCCAATGGCGCCGAGTCGCTGCTCGCGGTGGTGGACGGCAAGATGGTGAACCTGCGCGTGCCGTATCCGCTCGGCTTCAACACCAAGCTCGTCGACGGCCGCATCGACGACCCGAGCGCCGGCTGGAAAGGCAAAAGTCTGTGGACGATGTCAGGCACGCGCACGGTGTTCCACAACGAGGGCGGCACGCAGAACCGGCCCAAGGTCTACAAGGTCCAGATTCGTCCGGATCCGCTAGCGAACTGACGCATCGCTGAAAAGCGATACGTCGTCAAAACAAAACGCCCCGGGATTACCGGGGCGTTTTTTTCCGCAAGACGCGCCGGCCCGACCGCTGCCGACATTCAAACCCAAGGAGGATTCACCATGAACGCCCGGAAATCCGTTTGCACTTCCGCCGCCCTTGCACTCGGCGCGCTCGCCTTCACCTTCAGCGCCGCGCCGGCATGGGCGCAAAGCGGAAACCATCTGGAAGTCATCCACCACCCGAACTACGACAAGAGCGTGTTCATGCCGTTCTCGCCCGCGATCAAGGTGAAGAGCGGCAAGATCCTCTGGCTCGCCGGCGGCACCGCCTTGCCCGTGTACCACGACCATCCGCACAAGCGCGAGCAGATCCTCAAGTACCTGACGAACGACCTGGAGGGTCAGGTGCGCCAGACGATGGACGGCATCATGGAAACGCTGAAGGCGGCGGGCGCCTCGCCCAAGGACGTGGTGCACATATTCATCTTTCGCGCCCGCCCGCGCATGGGCGACATCGGCAAGGCGAGCGCCGTGGTGAACTCCTACTTCGCGCCCCACAACCACAAGCCGACCACGACCAACCTCGCAGTGCTCGAGCTGGGCGAGCCGGAGCAGCTGGTGGAGATCCAGGTCGTCGCCGTGGTGGATTGATCCGCCGGCGTCGTTCGCCGCGCGCCGCTATACCCTCAGCCGCGGCGATCCTTCGTCGGCCATGCTCCGACCGAGATCGGCCGCGTAGCGAACAGCGCCTTTCGCGGTCTCGAACAGCGGGGTCAGCCCGGGAAACGACTGGCTCTTCGACAAGGCGTTCGCACACGCCATGCGCGTCATCGTGAGCCGGGGCTGCCACTTGTTCCCGTTCCCGAGGTGAAACGCGCTCGCCTCGATCAAATATCTCCCGCGCTCCTCGCGGTGCATGGGCATGAATATCCTTCCTCGCAGCGATCACGGTAACACATTTACGGATCGCTCAATGAAGGCCGGGGAGGGGTCAAACGGTTTTCAAATCGACCGCAGAGGTCTTGCCGTTCTGCCCTTGTTCGAGCTGGTAGGAGATCTTTTGATTCTCGTTGAGAGTGCCGAGTCCGGCGCGCTCCACCGCCGAGATGTGCACGAACACGTCCTTGGACTTGTCGTCAGGCTGAATGAAGCCGAAACCCTTGCTCGGGTTGAACCATTTCACGGTGCCGATAGGCATGGATGCTCTCCATGGATGATGTCGCCCCGCGCCGGAGTGTGCGGGGCATCAAATTATCCGTGGGAGAAACCAGAATCGGCGCCCTGGAGGGATGCCGAGGACTGACCCAAGTGGAATTCGATCCCGCCAGTATAGCAAGGACGCAGGCGAAGGGCGTTGGAGTCGGCGGCGGAAACGAAAACGGCCAGAGCGCGCCCCGGCCGTCTTCCCCGAAATCACGCTTGGTCTTCAGGTGCCGCGCCCCCACAAGCCGCAGTAGCGCCGCGTCACGAACTGCAGGTTGTTCTCGTAGCCGGGCCATTTCTCGTACTTCGGCAGCTTGAGCTCCTTCTCCGCCGGTTCCCAGCATTTCCCTTCGCGCGCCGCGGCCTTCACCGCTGCCGAGGCGTCCTGCAGGAAAGTGAGCTGGTCCTGCGCGTCCTGTTTGGTCCCCAGCCGGTCGCCCGGCCCGGGATGGCCGGGGATGAGGCGCTCCCAATCCATCGCCAGCACCTGCTTGATCGACTGCTCCGCTTCGAGCGGATAGAAATCGATCATGCCGCGGCCCGGTACCGATCCGACCGGTAGGAAGTCCACCGCGAAGAGGATCTTCTCCTTCGGCAGCCGCATGACAAGGGTGCTGTCGGAGTGGTTGAGACCGAGATAGGTCAGCTCGAGCGCGGTGCCGCCGAGCGTGATGGTCCTCTTCTCGTCGAACGTCTCGTCGGGCAGGGGCGTGGCCGGATCTCCGAGGATTGCGAGGCGCTCCTTCGCCTTCCTGTGGGAGACGATTTTCGCGCCGGCATCCTTGAACGCCTGGCCGCCGGCGACGTGGTCGTAGTGGTGATGGCTGTAGACGAGGTACTTGATCGGCTTGTCGGTGACCTTCCTGATCTCGGCGACGTAGGTCGCCCCGCCGGTCGGACGCCCGTAGGCGACCGGGTCGGTGGCGATCACGCCGTCCCGGGTGACGACGAACATCGCCTGGTGATTGCCGTTGCGGAAAATGTACACGCCTTCCGTGCCGTCGACCTTCGTCGTCGCGATCTGCGGGCGTGCCGGCGCCTGCGACCACGCCGCCGAAGCCGCCGCCGCCAGCCCGCAGGCGAGAGCTGCAAGAATTGTGCGTTTCATGTCTCCTCCTTGTTGATTGTGCGATGCTCTGCTAGAACAGGCCGCGGGCCGCGATTATTCCCCTTGGACCGGGGCCCTTTCGCAATGCTACTTGGATTGCCCTGCCTTGTCCCCTGCAAAGGCTCCTGCCTCCCGGCGCAGCGCGCTACACTTCTCCATGCTCGAATCGCCGCGCCGCATCATCCACGTGGACATGGACGCGTTCTATGCGTCGGTGGAGCAGCGCGACGACCCTGAGCTGCGCGGCAGGCCGGTCGCGGTCGGCGGCCCGGCGGAGTCGCGCGGCGTGGTGGCCGCGGCGAGCTACGAAGCGCGCGCCTTCGGCGTGCGCTCGGCCATCCCGATGGCCCGAGCGCTGCGCCTGTGCCCCG